>Ga0194116_10000912_pt1 | contig 46557 bp, 35 predicted proteins | sample TA2MahsurfametaG_4_FD_148617 | JGI IMG/M metagenome (GOLD analysis project Ga0194116, IMG submission 148617) | Freshwater microbial communities from Lake Tanganyika, Tanzania - TA2015008 Mahale S9 surface | ecosystem: Environmental > Aquatic > Freshwater > Lake | place: Tanzania: Lake... | reverse complement strand
TGTTTTTCTATTACCGAAAAATATTTGTGGTCAAGGACTGGTTTGGAGACCTCCATTACACCGACCTGGATATGCAATTGTTCACGGGATTGTTGACCCTGCCCTGGGTTTGGGTGTTGTTATACGCCCTATCCGGTTCCTACCAAGATATTTACCGAAAATCCAGGCTTAACGAGACGGGTCGCCTCTTGTTCTCGGTGATGGTGGGCGGTTTTATTTTGTTTTTTGCGGTCATTTTGGATGATTATGTTCGGGATTACCGGTTTTATTTACGCAGCCTCTTGGTGTGGACGTTGTTGCATACCGCAATTACTTGGTTGATTCGAATGATTTTGCTAAGCAGGATTTCATCACGGATGAAAGCGGGTTTGATTCGCTTTCAAACCTTGTTGGTAGGGGCTGGATCCGAGGCTGTTCGAATTTATAAGGAGATGAATGCCCCTGGTCTTCCCCCGGCGAACGAGTTTGTAGGCTTTGTGTACCTCAACGGCCACAGGCCCGATCGATTGGAAGCCCCGAATTTACCTATCCTGACGAATTTGGGGGGTGTGGAATCCATTAGCGAAATCATTCAGCGTTACGAAATTGAAGAAGTTATCTTGGCCGTCGAACCCGAGGATAGAGACAAATTACCGACGACCCTCCATGGCTTGCGTTCGGAGGGAGTGATCGTGAAGATGGTCCCCTCCATGTATGATTTGTTGTTAGGAAAAGTGAAAATGCAACAAATTCTCGGAGCTTTGTTGATTGAAGTTCGAACTGAAGTAATGCCCGCCTGGCAGCAATTGATCAAGGCAATCTTGGACAAATTCGTGGCGATGGTGGCCCTGATCATGTTGTTACCCCTCATGATGTATTGCATGCTCAGGGTTCGTTTGGACTCGCCTGGACCGGTTTTGTACCGTCAGCAAAGGGTGGGACTCAAAGGGAAACCCTTTATGATCCTCAAATTCCGCTCCATGACCGAGCGTGCGGAGTTTGAAGGGCCTCAGCTTTCATCGCTGAACGATCCTCGCATAACCGCATGGGGCAAGGTGATGCGCAAATGGCGCTTGGATGAATTGCCCCAATTCTGGAATGTGCTCATCGGGGACATGTCCCTGGTAGGTCCCAGGCCTGAACGCAAATTCTATATTGACCAAATTGTACGCAGGGCCCCTCATTATCGCCATCTCTTGAGAATTCGTCCAGGGTTGACCTCTTGGGGGCAAGTCCGTTACGGTTATGCCGAAAATGTGGAGCAGATGATCCAAAGGCTGCAATACGATATCCTTTATGTAGAGAATAGATCCCTGCTGGTGGATTTCAAGATTCTTATATATACGCTTCTGATTATCCTCAAGGGTGAAGGAAAATAAACGGCATTGCAATGGCTCTTTTTAATTTTGGCCCCATGGTCCCTGTTCGATTCCCAAGGAGTGTCCCCATGAAGTCTGCGATTTCGTGCCAAGCCTTCTGGGTTGTACTGGTAGGAGTTTGGCTTGGTCTTGGGCAGCAGGCAGAGGCCACCCGCATTTTGATTCCCATGGATCAAGGACAGAAGGACCACCTCAAATCGTACGGAGTCGCCTATTGGGCCATCAGCAAGGGTATAGAGTCCCAGTGGCTCTTGAACTACAGGGGTGGGAGTTTCGCAATGGCCCACCAAATGGGTTTGGAGGCGGAATGCAGATTGCGTGGAATTAGTTACGAGGTCATTGCAGAGAACACCTATGCGGGGATTCTTGCGGAAATTCAGGACCCGGCGGTCAATATGGAATTGGTCAAATTGGAGAAAGCTCCGCGCATAGCCGTGTACACGCCGCCTACTAAACAGCCTTGGGATGATGCCGTGACCATGGCCTTGACCTATGCAGAGATACCCTACGACAAGGTCTACGATCCGGAGGTCCTCGATGGCAAATTGCCGATGTACGACTGGCTGCATCTTCACCATGAAGATTTTACTGGGCAATTTGGGCGATTCTATTTTGCGTACCGAAACGCGGCATGGTACCAGGCCGAAGTTGCAGAGGCTGAACGAACCGCCTTGAGCAGAGGATTCACCAAGGTATCCCAGTTGAAGTCCGCGGTTGCTCAGAGGATTCGTGAATTTGTGGCCGGGGGAGGCTTTTTGTTTGCCATGTGTTCGGCAACGGATTCCTACGACATTGCCCTTTCGTCCATAGGGTTGGACATCTGCGAGTCCATGTACGACGGAGATCCTGCAGCCCCATCGGCCTCATCCAACTTGGATTACGATCAATGTTTGGCTTTCAAGGATTTTACCTTAACCCCCAATCCTTTGGAGTACGAATTTTCGGATATCGATGTGACCAATACCAGAGGCCCCATGACCGAAAACGAAGATTTCTTTGCCCTCTTTGATTTTTCGGCCAAATGGGATGTGGTCCCCACGATGTTATGCCAAAACCATCAGCAGGTGATCAAGGGATTCATGGGGCAGACCACCGCCTTCAACAAGGATTTGATCAAACCGGAGGTCCTCATCATGGGTGAAACCAAGAGCCTGCACGAGGCTCGGTACATTCACGGTAATTTCGGCAAAGGCACGTGGACCTTTTACGGGGGGCATGACCCGGAGGATTACCAACATCTGGTCGGCGAGCCTCCCACCGAATTGAGCATGCATCCCAATTCCCCGGGATACCGACTCATCCTTAACAATATTCTTTTTCCTGCCGCCAAGAAAAAGAAACAGAAAACCTAACCTTGTCTCTTGAAGGCATTTCAATCCAGGAATTTCCAATCCAAACCGAAACGCAGTCTTCGGTCTCCCAACGGGTAACCGGGGACCCATTGACCAATTTGGGCGGGCCAACCCATGTTGGCATGTTCCCAGCGAACATAGAGCAAGGTTTTCTGTACCCTGATTCCAGCAATGAGGTCAATCCATGGATAATTCCCGCTCATAGTATTCACTGGGTTACCTTCCTCTCTTGGCATCGCCAACGTCCACATGCCTAATTCGGGACGGTAATGCGGCGCCACAAAGGGGGTTTGGTAACGAAGGGCAAGGCCCGCCAACCATGTCCATCCTGCCAAAGTACGTCGTTGTGCATAAAGCCAATCATCACAAGCCCATAGCGGCAAAGGAACCCAGGTGGGGTTGTTGGACCATTGCCACAAATGATGGTAATTCCAGGCCCATTGGATTCGCCCCAAGGAGCCGGTCTGCACCCTGCCCTTGGCACGCAGGCCCAGGTAGGCGACGGCCTCTCGGTTGTTGGACATCAGGAGGCTGCGTATCCCGGAGCCGCCTTGCAAGGAAATGCTGTCTGTTGCTACAATACCCAGACCCATTAAGTTACGCATCAACCCCACCCGAAGGGTCCAATGCCCCCAAGCCTGGCCCGGTTGTCCCCCTTCGGAGGTGAGCATAATTCCTTGTGCAGCTTGCAATTCCGGTAAGTTCCAGGCCGTAGAATTGGTGATCATCCATCGTTGGGCATAGGTTGGCGGATCCACAAAGGCTTCCAAGGTGACCCTGTCCAGCCATGCAGTTGATGCACTCGCTTGCCAGCCTATTTTCAATGCGCTCATCAGCGGCAAATAGCTATGGTAGAGACCCTGCCGCCAATCCACCCACAGGCCTTGACGTTGAGACTCCCAGCGACCATAGGCTAGCCATCCGAAATCGGAACGAAGGGCATTGCTTGGTTCAAGATTCGCCGTCGGGTGTGTTGTTCCACTGTAATAACTCAGATGCGATAGCTCCAATCCGTATTGCAACAAATGCCCTGAGGAGAATTGGTGCTCCATCCCCAATCGATGGGTCCAGGTGGATTGCCTAAGGCTGTCCTTGGCGGAGCTGCTATCCTTGAGGCCGGACGCACTTGGATAAAAAGCCAAATTGTTGGCGATAGCCTCATCGGCGAATTTCCATCGTTGCGTTTCCTTGCGCAGACGATGCACCAAGCGAGGGGTTTGGGGCTGATGAGCCCTCCATGACAAGCGATTTTCGAGACTCCAGCAGTCCTCTTGGTGCTTGGAATTCGCATTGCGGAGTTGAATGTTCAAATTCAATGGATTGTAACCGGAAGCGGTCGGAAGACCGGGGGAAGGCACCCCTCCATTTTCGCTGAGTTCCGCCGACAAAACCTGGTAGGTAGCCGTCATGAAATGTCGGCCTGGTCGCAGGCTACCGACCAGGTACAAATCGGTGTTTTGGAAATTGGATCCTGATCGTTGAAGGAATCCGTCGTGGGTAATGCTCCGAAATTGGATGCCAGCGCTGAGGGTAGGCCCAATCTGCTGGTGATGGTTCAGTTGAAGGATTTGCAAATTGTTACCTCCCGCTTGAAACTCAACGCGGGTCAGCGGAATTTTTGGAAAATAGTAGGCTTGACGTGGATGCATGGAGCCGCTGAAAATTCCGCGATGGTTCATTGAGGAAAGCCTGTTCATGGGATTCCACCATAAGCCATAGGCAGGATAGCCTACCCCGCCGGTATTGATCTCTTGGCCTCCGTTGGCGAGGCTTGGTTGCACCATTTTGGCAAAAATCGCGGAGGTATCGCGATCCAAGGTGTCACGATCCAAGGTGTCACGATCCAAGGTGTCACGATCACGTATCCACTTGTGGAACAGGCTGCTGTCCATCATAAAGCCCGTCAACTCTTGGGCGGACCAAGTTATTCGCGGAGTAGATGCGGTGGCTGATAAGGATTGGGCTGAGGAATCAGAGAGTTCCAAGAGGGTAACCCCTGCCATGAGCCAAGCCCTTAGGACAACGAATCTGCTGATAATCAGTATCGTTCTCGGCATTTCTCGGCAAAATTGTTCATATGCACCTGCAGTTGTTTGCGATCGCGCTCTTGGAAATCAATTTCGATGGGTATATAGGCCAATGGCATCTGGTTCTTTACAAAAAACATGGGATTCGAGGCCAGTTTTACAAAGTCTTTCTCAGTGGTCAAAATTGCCTTGATGGGGCTATGCAAATTGGCAAAAGCGATTTGGATTTCAGCCAAAACCTCTTGGCTATATTCCACATGATCAGGGTAGGCGAGATGTTTATAAATCAACCCGCTGTTGTTCAGGTGTTCGCATAACAAATCCGTGTTCGCAATGCCTGTAACCAACAAATAATGGCCCTCCGGTTTCAGCAGGTCTTGCTCAAAGGGTTCCATGAAAATGGGGTCCAAATGGATCAAGGAGGAGTAGAGAATACGTTCTGCAGGGAAATCCGCGATACGCCCCCCGTAATATTTTCGGTCGTAGAGCCGAATCGAAGGAGGGCATTTGGTGAAAATGATCATATCGGCTCGACGGTAGGCGCTTTGGTATTCGCGCAATCCCCCCAGGGGCAGCAAGGCATCGTCAAAGAAAGGTTTGCCGTAATCGCTCAACACAATATTCCAATGGGGCCGTACCCTGCGGTGTTGAAACCCGTCATCCATGATCACCGCCTTGATTTCCGGATGGACAGCCTGCAATTGTTCGATCCCCTTCAAACGATCCTCGCAGACCGCCAAGGGGATGAAGGGCAATTTGGCGTGCAGCATATGGGCTTCATCGCCCAAGATGTCCGGGCCGTCGGTGGGACTCGCCAAATGAAAACCGCGGCTTTGCCTTCCGTATCCCCTGGACAGGATGGCGACAGGACCAAGGACCTCATAGAGATAAGCCGCAACGAGTTCGGTATGCGGGGTTTTGCCCGAGCCTCCTGCATTGATATTTCCGATACAAACCAAGGGGAGGTCCGGGACATGGGATTTCAGCCAACCACGATCGTAGGCTAGGTTTCTCAAAAAAGTAACGAGCCCGTACACCTGGGATAAGGGCCATAAGAAGGGCCTGAGCCAGGCTTGATCCGGAATGCGAGAGAAGGATGGTAATTTCAAGGGGTGGTTTCAGCCGAAACGATTTCTGTTCGCAAAAGTAAGGGGTTGGTTTATTTTTGATTCTTTGGCTTGATGGACTTTATACGGGGTTCACTTGAAATCTAAACACTCTAACGCTCAACGATGCAAATTTCCTACGCCGTTCAAATTCTTGATCGCGCCTTCCCGATAGGAATGCAGCAAGCCTACGATGCATGCGGTTTTCAATGCGGCCGAACGAGCAGAGAACTTCTAGGGATCTTGGTGGGCCTGGATGTGAACGAGGCCATGATTGATGAGGCCGAACAAAGGGGCTGCAACTTGTTGGTGACCCATCACCCCTTGCTTTTTCATCCACTGCGCAGGTTGGGGGAGGGAACCCGTGTGGAGCGTTTGGTCCACCTGTTGCTGGAAAAAGGTCTTTGTGCTTACGCGGCCCATACCAATTTGGATGCCATGCTCAACGGGGTGAATGGGGTTGTGGCCGATGCTTGGGGTTTGGTGAATCGGCAAGCTTTGGAACCCTTAAAGGCCCCTTTGAGGCAATTGGTCGTCTATGTACCGGTCGCGCATGCCGAATCCGTTCGCTCTGCCCTTTTTGAGGCTGGAGCAGGGGTCTTGGGGAATTACGGGGAAGCCAGTTTTGGAGTGCAAGGCACGGGCACCTTCATGCCGTTGGAGGGGGCTAACCCTGTTTTGGGTTCGATGAATCAAAGAGAAACGGTGGAAGAAATTCGTATGGAGGTGGTTTTGGAGTCCTGGAAAGTGCCAAGGGTGGTGGAAGCCATGAAGCGGGCTCACCCCTACGAAGAAGTAGCCTACCAACTTATTTCCGTCGAGCAATCGGCGTCTTCGTATGGATTAGGATTGGTAGGGGATCTGCCCCAGACCATGCCTGCCCAGGAATTCCTGGCTTTGGTAGCCAAGACCTTAGGTTGCCCGCTGCGCCATTCTAATCTAGTTGCACATTCAACAATATCTCCCCGAGGCATAGGTCGAATTGCGTATTGCGGGGGCGCTGGCGCTGATTTATGGCCCAAAGCCCAAAGCGCCGGGGCGCAAGCGTTCATTACCTCCGAAATCAAGCACCATCATTTCTTGGATGCCGGGGATGAAATACTGCTCATTGAGGCCGGCCATGCCGAAACAGAAATTCCTGCCATCGAACGGATTCAAGCCATAATTCAACCCTTTTTCAGTACCTTTGCCGTCCTTCAAACCAACAGTTTGCAGAACCCTACTCAATATTTCTCTCCACGAAACGAAAATCATGGATCATAGCGTCGAAACCAAACTTATCAGCCTGTTCAAGCTTCAGAACATTGAGTCCGAAATCGATCGCCTTCGGACCTACCGGGGGGAACTGCCGATGGAAGTGCAAGATTTAGAAGACGAGGTCGCCGGAATGGAGACCAGGTTAGAGCGTCAAAACGAAGAAATTGGGCAAATCAAGCGATTAATTGCCGAGAAAGAGGCTGGCCTCAAAGAAGCCCAACAGCACAAGGCACGCTTTGAAACCCAAATCATGGGGGTCAAGAACAGCCGAGAATTTGATGCACTGAGCAAGGAAATCGAAATTCAATCCCTCGAAATACAGATTGCCGAGAAAAAAATCAAAGAATTCAAGCATCAACTGGATGCCCGTGCCTTGGATTTACAGAATTTGACCGAACAGCTAGAAGGCCGTAGAAATGATCTGGAACTCAAGCGAACAGAATTGGGTAGCATCATTGCCGAAACCGAAGAAGAAGAAAAGAACCTCCACAAAGAGGTGGAAAAAGCAACCAAGAAAATTGAAACGAGGTTGCTTTCGGCTTACCAACGTATTCGTGGAAATGCCCGGAACGGCTTGGCCGTCGTGAGCGTTCAACGAGACGCTTGCGGTGGTTGTTTCAACCATATTCCACCTCAACGTCAAATGGATATCCGCCTCCGCAAAAAGATCACCGTGTGCGAGCACTGCGGCCGTATTCTCGTGGATGCGGATATGGAAGCCATGGTGGCCTCCTAAACCAACACCAAAACCCCAATCGGTTCACGCCCCTCAAAAACCCGACGGCCATGAGGGCTGTCGGCCAGTTCTTCGGTCAGATCTTGCCCAGCCCAATGTTCGTAATGTTTGCCGTTCTTCCAGAGGCGGCTCTCGGTGACATCGAAGATTTTCCCTTCCCAGGCGATCCAGATTTCAGGCCGGTCTTGCCCGTTTCGCAGGCCCAATTCAGAACGTGTGTAGGTGGGCAATGTCAACGAAGAATCCATGCTTTAAATTTCGGGCTCAAGACCCTGTGTCCTTTCTTTGTTGAGCATCTTTAATTCCGAAATTGTACATGATTGTTTCAAACGTATCACCATGAGCCAATTTCCTGGACCTGCCTCCGGGCAATCGCCCCTCATCGTTTCGGTGAATGGACTGCGTCCAACCTGGGGTAAGGATTGCTTCATCGCCCCCAACGCAACCCTTACGGGAGATGTCATCTTGGGGGATGCTTGCACCGTGTGGTTTCAAGCCGTGATTCGCGGGGATGTTCACTCCATAAGGATCGGTGACCGTACCAATATCCAAGACGGTGCGGTTATTCATTGCACCTACCGCAAAGCGGCTACCCAAATAGGCTCCGGGGTAAGTATCGGCCACCGTGCCATTGTGCACGGTTGCACCATCGAAGATGATGTTTTGATTGGTATGGGTGCCATCGTGATGGATCATGCAGTAGTGGAAAAGGGATGTATAGTGGCCGCTGGGGCGGTTGTACTTGAGAACTTTCGTTGTGAATCCGGGTATATCTATGCGGGAATTCCCGCAAAGGCCGTCAAAAAGGTAAGTCCGGACCAATTGTTGTCCATGCAACAAACGGCCCTGCGGTATATCGATTACGCATCTTGGATGAATTAAATTCTTGAATTTCTGTAGGACTCCGTACAAATTTCGGTTTTGCCACATTGGCTGTTCCAATTTTCACTTAGAATTAAATCCGTCAAATTAGACCATTAAAATACCCTAAATTCCTCAAAAATCAACGAATTTGGTTCGATTTTATCGTATTTTGAGCGATGAAATTAATTGGATTGTCCATGAAAAGATTCAAATTAGGATTCTTAAAAGGCATCGCTGTGATGGTGTTAGCATTATATAGCCATTGGTCAAGTGCTTCGCATATTTTAGGAGGGGAAATCACCTACAAATGTTTGGGCGGTGGTCTCTTTGAATTCACCATCAAAGTTTACCGGGACTGCGCTGGTGTTCCATGGTCTCAAACGGCCTTGGCCCTGCAGGGACCTCATGGGACGACCAATTTGCCAATTTTGCCGGGATCTCCAGATGATATCTCCCCCCGATGTCCAGGGAACAATTACCTTAGTTGCAATCCCCCTGCCAATGCCTCCAATCAGAACCAAGGCTCGGTCGCTCGGTATATTTTCAGGGGGATTGTGGACCTATCCGCTCTTGGCCCACCGCCAGCTTCAGGATACACCTTTAACACCACTCAATCAGGGAGTGGAATACCCTGTTGCAGGCCATCTATTGACAATAGTTCCGCATCAAATGGTAATCAAACATTGAGGGTGACGATGTTTCCATTCCGCGATCCGAACACCAATACTGTTTTATCACCCGCACAACTTTGTGATAATTCCTCGGAATTTGCTACCGATCCAACATCATTTGCGGTCCTTAATCCAATTGATACAATCTTTTTACAATCTCTCGCCTTTGATTCAGACCTCGATAGTACAAGGTTTAGCATGGATTTTCCATTGGGCACATCAATTTCAGCGCCTTACTCGTTTAGTGGGACTGCACCTAATGGTCTACCCTATTCCATAACCAATCCATTACCTGGTTTACTGGGCGCTCCAGTAATTTCACCGGCTAATTCCCCCATTAATCTAATATCAGGTGAAATTGCTTACCAACCGATTGTTTTGGGAACTTTTGTAATGGTCATTAAAGTTTCCTCCTATCGATGTAATCAATTGATTTCGGAAGTTTTCAGGGATTTTAATCTTAAAATAATTCCTAATGCGCCAACATCACCGCCCGTGTTCGACCCTGCTGGGCCTTTACAAGGGATCTTCAGTCAGCGGCCTCCAATAATAAAACCACCGTCTATTACAACTAGCGGATTGCCAAGTTTCGAAGGATTATATTACGCAGGAGATACTATTCAGAGTTTTGTTAATGTTGAGGATCCATTCCCTTCCCTATCTGGTAATCCTAATGACCCAACTACTTGGGTTCCAAATCAATCCTCAATCGGAGTATTTGTGAAGGGAAGCCAATTAGCTATAGATCACCCAAATTATCTGGCATGCCCACGACCACCATGTGCCAGATTACAAGGAATTTCTGACAATACATTACCTCCAGTCCCTCCTACCATACCTGCCTCAATAATTAGTTATGGTAATGGGACACAGGCCGGATATGGATTCAGCGGAATTGTTCAAAGTGGCGCTAAATTAGTTTGGGCTACCAATTGTGATAATCTGCCACAAATTATTCCAGGATGTGGCACTTTGTTTTCTTCCAATAAATTTCAAATTAATGCATTTGATAATAATTGCCCTGTAGAAGGTAGGGAATCAAGGGTTTATATTTATAAATTGATTAATACACCTGTCCTTCCTCCAGTTCGCTTGAGGGGAGTATCTGTAGCCCCCAGCAATGATTCCGTTACAGTTTATTGGGACAAGCCTTTTGGCCCTCCTGGATCACTAATAGATACAGTAACTATAGATTCATTGGATATATTGAATAATCCACTTCAAACGCCTGCCTTTTGCAAAATGAAATCTATAAACAGGCGGAAATATACTTTTAAGAATTTCAGATTATACAGACAAGCTTTGGATATTCAAACGGGGATTTCTTTGGGGCCTTGGATCCAGGTGGATTCATCATCTGTGTTGGATTCAAATAAGGTTATAGATGCAAGCGCATCGTTAGATTTGACCAACTTCGATTATATGTACAAGGTTGGGGTGGTTTCGCGTTGTGACTCTGTTGAGGTTTTTTCTGATAGCTTGAAGATAATTCGGGGTAGTTTGAGTTTTAACAGACCAACATCGTTTTCTACTTTTACATGGGATTCCATGGCACTGCGTAATCCGTACATCCCATCAAATTGTTTGCCATTCTACTACATTCAAAAAAAGGTAGTAGGGGCCGGGGGAATTGCATTCACGTACATTGATACATTCAATGTAAACGGAGTTAATCCATACTTGTATAATGAAAATTCGGTGATTGTTTGCCGCGACACACTGGCTTTTCGGGCAGGCTTGCCTGACGTGAATGGAACTGTTTATTGGAGTACTGTTCCCTCTCAAGCCGTTGAACAAGTAAATAATATTGCTCCGGTTAATCTACGAAGAGTATCAGTAGATACCCTATCAAATTATCTTGGTGAGTTTGGAATTTCTATGAATTGGGATGTTGGGCCTTCATTAGCTTTAGGGGGATACAATATCTATCATGTGCCAGATTCATCCCAGCCATTAGCTGATTCAATAGAACAAGTATGGGGGTTTAATACGAATCAACATACTGTATTTAATGCGGCGTTTGATCCCACCCAAGCCCCAGTTTGGTTGACTATTGCTGGGGAAGATTCTTGCCGTATTTCCTTAGGTAGTTTTGACACTTCAAATTACCATAATACTATGTATAATTATTCAGAATTTCAATATTGTGGGAATTCTAGAGGATTTAAGCTGTATTGGAATCATTATTACAAGTGGTATCCTGAAATTTTGCGATATAATGTTTACAGGTCAAGTGCGTTAAACCCTACTTGGAATTTAGTAAATTCTATTACTCCAGTTTCCTACGACTCAATTAATAAATTTGTTGATGCGTCACTTTCTTTAAACTCTAATGAAATTTATTGTTACTTCATAGAGGCGGTAAAAATGGACGGAACGAGATCGTTCTCAAATATATCGTGTGATACTTTTTTTCTTCCTGTATTAGAGCACAATCGGCTGCGTCAAGTAACTGTTGATACTTCGTCCGGAGTAATTAAGCTAAAGTATGTTTTTAAGCCTTTAGAAATTGCTAAAAATTTTATAATTCAAAGAAGGACACAGCTCAATACCTTTTCGAATATTTGGACTTTCTCGAATACAGATTTTGACTTAACATCAGGCGTCCCTATCTATAATTTTATTGATTCTAATGTTCAAACAAGCCTTCAAAAATATTGCTATAGAATAGTGGTGTATGATTTGTGTGATGCCCCACTTGATACAAGTGATGAATTTTGTAGTATTTTTTTAACGGCAAGGTATAGTCCGATTGATTTTCCGGAATTTACTACTGAATTAAATTGGAATTTGAATACAAATTGGCCACAAGGCGTAGATTCATTACGCTATTATAGAAATATTGCTTTTAAAAATGTTCCCGATAATTTTCTGTTTCGTAAAACAATTTTGTCTCCAGTTCAGAATACGGATTTTGATAAAGTGGTTCCGACTAATGACATAATGTCTCTTGCAAGATTTGACTACTACCTAGAGGCATTTGAAAAAGATCCTATTGATGAGGATTTAATTCCTGAATCTATTTCGTCCAATATTTCTCGCGCTCAACATCCGCCACGTATTTTTCTCCCCACAGCTTTTACGCCCAACTCTAATGACGTAAACAAACTTTTTTTCCCAGCGGGTTTTTTTATTGATTACTTGAAAGATTACAGAATGGAGATATACAATCGATGGGGCCAATTACAATTTGAGACAAACGATTTTTTTACAGGTTGGAATGGCAAAAATTTAAATGGTGAGGATGTGGATATGGGCACTTATGTAGTACGAGTAATGTTTACTGGCAAAAATGAGCAGTTATATTATTATAATTCAACCTGTACATTAGTTAAATAGGATGTTTAGTAGGATTTTATATTTATTTATTTTTTTAATCTTGCCCAATTTTACTTTAGGGCAATTTTATCGAGGAGGGGATCTCAATTACAGTTGTCAGGGAGCCTCAGGTAATTATTTATTTCAAGCTACAATTTTTGTTTCTTGCCCAGGTAATTCCCCTAATCCATTTCGATCATCTCTTTCATTGTACATGAAGTCCTCAGGGTCAGCTCCTGTCTACTTAGGTCTTTTAAATTTTGCTCCGTCATTAAGTAACAGTATTGCGGATACCGCGGGTCAACGACCCTTGCCAATGAATATCAATAATTGTTTGAGTTCAGCTTCCGTGATTAAAGATGTTTTTCGATTTACCTATCAGGGATCTTTTACTCTTCCAAATAATTCAATTCCACCAGGGGGGTATACATTTTTTATCCCTCATGAATCCGATATATTGGCTGTAATTGGAGGAGTTAATTATGGCTTACCGTCACGTCAACTTTTCCCCACGGATGTGGCTGATAATTTAATGTTACCTTTTTCTAATGTTTCTGCTGTGCTTATGGCAAGAATGTTGGATTTTAATGGTTTAAATCCTGGGGCATTGTGCGACAAGAGCCCTAAATTTACTAGTCAGCCTAGCCCTATGTATTTTAATGCAAGCGCGATTGCTGATTCTGTAGTTGTGTCAAATCTTGTAATAGACTCGAATCAATCAGATTCAATTTCCTATCATCTTGGAGGTATTATTTCGGATAGCTCCTTGATTCCAAGATCCAATTTTTATGACCCATTGATTAATTTTAATTCATCTAATTCACCAAACGGGTTTTTCAATCTAAATAGTAGCACAGGGGAATTTAGTTTTGGGCGGGCTTTAGGGACTAGTCAAAATAGTCGTTATTATCATTGGGGTGTTCTGGTTAAAAGTTGGCGGTGTGGTTCATTAATCTCTGAGGTTCATAGAGACTTTGTTGTTCAGGTAAGAACAATGCCAAGTTCTCCCAATTATATATTTAACCAATTACCGGATTTTACTATTTATAATTTTAGGAGAGAAATTTATATTGGCGATTCAATTTTTCAAACTTTTAAAGTAGACGATCCTACGCCAATAGGTCTTCCTGGGAATGCAGATAATTACCTTTCAATAGGAATGTCTGGTAATTTTATTACTGCAAATGGTGTTCAAGGTTCTGGTATCGGCTTACCTGCGTTAACTAGTAATCAAGCTATAAGCCTACCATTACCACCAGGCAGGGCGGACATTCCTTACCCACAGGTTCTAAGTTCCGGATTCAATGTGGGGTACGGTTATTCAGCCATTAATACCGTGCTTTTAAATTTTGCTTGGTCCCCGATTTGTGATACTATTTTTAATAATTGTTTTAGGTATTCTAGAGATATGTTATTTTTATTACAAACTGGAGATTATACTCCCCCTTATTTAGGGAAAAGATCGCAAATTTTTTCGTTAAAGATTCGTAATTCTCCGGTAGTTCCTCCAGTAACTTTTGTTGGTGTTTCTGTTTCTGCGAATAATGATCAAACCACTTTAACTTTTAAGTCTAATATTGATACAACGAGTGTTGACTCACTTGATGTTTTAAATAATTTAATAGAACGTAAAAATTTACCGATTAATGTATTAAAAGCAAAGTCAGTATCGCGTAGGATTAATTCATTTTTGCGATATCAAATTTTACGAAGTATCGATTCGGTTAATTGGATAGTTGTTGGTAATGTCAATAATCCTTTTGCAACCACATTTGTAGATTCAGATCCAAGTTTGGATTTGGCAGCTAATAATTACTATTACCAAATTAAAACTATTAGTAGGTGCGGAATCTCACCAGACACTACCGCTAGTTCTATTTTGAAAACCTTTGGAGGCACTTTTACAAATAATAAACAGTCTATCAGTGGTGTTTTAAGGTGGGGTGACAACGGTGCAGCAAATATTGGTTTTCTTAGCGACACGGTTATTATTGAATCAAGGGCATTAGGAAATGCTAATTGGAATTTTGTTAAACGCATTATTCAGCCACTTCGTCAGAATTTGGATAGTATATTACCTTTTTTGTATTGTAATGATACAATTTTGTATCGTGTGGGTGTCTTGGACAATGGTTTAGGGTTTTCAAGCGCTGTTTATTGGAGTCGTTGGATTCAGGGCATTTTTACCAAATCTGATTCGTTGGAGATTAAGTATGTTTCAGTTGATACCGCGGGGAATGGTTCCAGTTTACGCGTTCTTTGGTACAATAAATTTGATCCTCAACGGAAATATATTGATGGGCGTTTTATTGTTGGGGGAGTTCCATCTTCATCCATTTTTTTGGCAAATGAACCAGACAGCGTTTGGACCGGTTATGCTGGTATTAGTGCCTCCAGCCCATTGCTTCCTTCAATTATTGTTTATTCCCAAGATTCATGCATGAATCTTGGGGGGGGCTCAGCGCCCCATCGGGTAATTAATGTGGAAGCTGTGGCTAGGCCTTGTGACGGGAGAATTAATTTGAGTTGGCGTCAATATGAAGGTTGGAACGATCTCACGGATTATATAATTTACCGTAGGCTAGAAAATGGCCCTTTTCAGCCTATTGATACAATTAATGGGACATTCAATTTTTATTCCGACACAGATACTTCTTTTTTATTAGGTCGAATTTATGGGTATTTCTTGTGCGCAGTTAACACAAGAGGGTTTGTTACTTTTTCAAATATAGATACAGCTTTGTATGCGGTCCCTCGTCCTGATTTTTGTTATATAGAGCATGTCTCTTTTGATACTATTTCCTTTAGTTCGCTAAACATTCGTTTCAATGTTCCAGAAGCGGCTTCTTTTAGTAAGGCTTTACTTTTCAGAAAGAGTGTTAATGACGCTGATTGGGCTTTTGTAGATTCTTTATTAAATCCTACAATTTTAACAAACTCTCAGGGAAATTATAAGTCTTTTAATTACGTTGATTTTTTTCCCTTAGTCGCAAGTAAGGAATATTTATATCGAGTTATGTTTTACAATGAATGCAATCTGTTGGCAGATTCATCTAATATTTTTCGTAGTTTTTTTGTTTACCCTTCGTTTAAGTCTAATTATATAAACAACGTGACATGGAAGGCGTTTACTGATTTTGATGGTGAAGTGGATACATACATCCTTAAAAGGCGAGTCATTGATCAAAGCCCCTTGTTTACTTCTGTCTTAGTAAAGCAGGCATTGCCTTTACCGACTAATCTAGAATATTTTGCTAGCGATGATGTTTCTTCGGTTCCAACTTTAGATGGTGTCTTTGATTATTATGTGATTGCAAACGAACAAACCAATTCTTACGGTTTTGCTGGCAAGGTTGCTTCTAGAAAGATTACTTTGACTCAAGATCCACGTGTTTTTTTTCCTAATGCTTTCTATGTTGGTTCCGGTTTGAACGGAATCTTTAGACCAGGTTTAAATTACTGTAGTGAAAATGATTCATCATACCGATTATTGATTGCTAATCGGTGGGGGCAAGTCGTTTTTGAGTCTCGGAAAAGCGCTGAGGGTTGGAATGGTAGTTTATTTAATGAAAATGAGAAGGACGCCCCACAAGATAGTTATTTATATTTCTTGGAATTTACAGGGTATAATTATAAAAAATATTCCTTTAAAGGTTCTGTAACACTTTTAAGGCAATGAAGATTCTATTTTTTTTAGTTCGTTATACCATTTAATTCCGAAATACCTTACCAAAGCGTCTTTTAGAAAATTTATTAACTTTATATTTCCATTAGTTTTTGGATTACAGGCGTGTTGACAAATACTCCACTCATGGACATTAATTATGTTATTTTCACCCACTTTCGAAATTCTAATTGGATATAGGTGGCATGATATTGGTTTTTTAAAATTTATTTTTCCATTATTGTGAGCTTGTTCTATACTACAGCTCCAAAAATTACTTTTATTTTTTACAGCAAAAACACATTCTTTAGAATTTATGGTTTGTGTAACGGCCCCATGTTCTTGGGTTCTTTCAAAAAAATTTGTTTTTAAAATTTGATTTTTCCCATTTGTACTCATAAAGGGGGTTATTTGATGTAGATTTTTTTCAATTATTTTTATTTCATTTTCATTTAGTGGTGCGCCAAGATCGCCTTCTTCACAACATGCCCCTTTACATTTATTTAAATCACACGCAAAATAATCCGTAAATACTTTTTCAGAAATAATGTTTTTCTTGTACTTTATCATATTTGTACTATTAAAATGCTTCATTGAGTTCAAAGTAAATGCCAAATTGCCCTATATTACTTTTTGCAAAATCGATTCTTAATAATGTGCTTGAATTCGGATTAGGAATTATTCGAAATCCAAATCCCCCGCTTACAATTAAGTTCTTTAATAAGTCATATTTTAACGTGTTCGCAACTTGGCCAGCGCCAGTATAAAGATTTATTCCAAATAATTTGTTTAATTGCCACCGAATTTCATTTTCTACAAGGAAATTTGCATGGTCCCTAAGAGATCCTTGGTATATTCCTCTAAGATTATTACCCCCACCGAGGTTTGGGAGTTCTCTAAAGGGTGTACCTACACTAGAGAATGCGATTAGAATTCTGTTCGCCAATATTAGATTTAAACTCTCTTTACGCAGAGGAGTATATTTCCTTATTTCAGTAGATAAATATGTATATTTTGGATTGACGCTGGAATCCTGTGGTATCAATCCGGATGCACGGCTTTCTTCAATCTCTTTTGACGCAATAGTGGGAAATGATGGATGAGTACGGCCATTTATTTCAAAGAGAATTCCATTTGTTGGATTTATAATTTCATTTCGTTTATCAAATAAAATTCTCATACCTAAGCCTGTTGTAAAATTCCCCTGTCCCCCTGGGGGCATGTTTTTTAAACTTTTTTCCCATTTAATTTTGTCAAGTAGCTGCACCCTTATTTGCGGGCCAATATAAATTGGCGTGGTTTTAAACTTAGATAGGTGCGAGGCTTGAATAGACAACAAACGAAAGGTATAATTGCTTAAGTTCGTTGGATTTTTAAAAGAGCCTATTCCATAATATTTATCAAAAAAGTATCGACCACTAATATTCCAATTTAATTGGAATTTGTCTTTTTCAAAAATTAAATTCCCTGATGTACCAATGATAAATTGTTTTTTGGTTGTTCCAAGGACCACAAATTGAATACCAGATTTTCTTTCATTTTTTTTTCCTTTCAGGGCATAAAAAAGGCCTCCACCAATACCGAGTCCTGTTTCTGGTGAAAGCGTCAATATGGGCGCCGGTAGAATTCGAGAGTTTAATATTTTATTAAGTAGTTTATTTTCTATGATTAGACTATCATTTTTTTTTGAATTTTCTATTTTTTCAAAATTACCATGAATATGGAAGATTGATAGGAAGATTAGAAATAACATATTACACTTTTGTTATAAGAATTTTACTTGAATTTAAAAAATCTATTGTAGTCAGGTAATTATCTAATAAACCCAAGTATTTATTTTATACATTGAAATTTGATTTCATTATTTGCATCTGTTTATGGGATAGTCTTTAGATGGTTCCATATGCGATTATTTGATGCTATGTTTCACTCTGTAAATATAAATACTTATTTGTAATGTCAGTTCAAGTGTTTCGGGTAATTTATTTCTGCTTGCTTTCCTGGGGTTTTTAAAAATAATTGTTTTAACAGGTCTGTTGTTAAGGAGTTTTTTAAATTCTAACACACAATGATGAGCTTTTTCGAAATTTTCGATCTTTTTGAGAAGATATCGTTGGATATGCCCGGTTCGATTTTTTACAATCCTTGTTCATTGTTTGGTAAGGGGTTTGGGATCATAGGTTCTAAAATTAGGGCGAGCTCTATCGTTAGTTTTTTCGTAAAGTTTTTACGTTGTCGAAACCTTGGTTGTGCAGAGGATAGGTTGTTTGCGGAAAATACGATGAATGGAACGGGCAGGGTGGTACTTGCTCGTCAGCATTATCACTTTGATATGTATAACGCGTTTTATTGAATGAACCATATCAAGGTGGTTTTCTAGATCATTCGACAAGATCCCTTTGTAGAGGCATTTGTGCTTAACTGGATAACAGCTAGTTTCTGCGCCTCGAGCTCAAATCAATTCCGGGTTTCGTTTATGGACTCGAAGCCATTAATTGACGCAAAGACTTTGATCGGCCAATAGCTTATGCAAGTGTAAATTTAAGAGTTAAGGCATGGTGGGCATGGCTTCCCTTCATCTAATTCTAGGCATTTGGGGGGTTGTAGCAACCTGTTGTGGGGTCTCTTCTTGCCGGATTACGCTGAAAATTGCTTTAAACGTTCAATGGATTGTTGCCTTCCCGATTTGTATAGTGATTTCATTATTGCGTCGCTCGTTCAAACGGCACAACCGCTTCTATAGGTTTTTTTGCCGTTTTATATATAAATTTCATTTATTTGTTGAATTCAGCTAATTTTATGTATGCTTTTTTCAGGTATATACGGACAGCAAATTGTAAAGGATAAGCTATTATGCTTCATTAAAAACAAAAATGTTCCCCCAGCTTTGGTTTTTAATGGCCCTCAGGGTTGTGGCAAATTTCCGTTAGCTATTGCTTTTGCTAGGATTTTGCTGTGCAAAAATGTCGGTGATATCGATGCATGTGGGGAATGTTCAAGTTGCCTTAAGGTGGATAAATTGACCCATCCGGATTTACATGTTATTTATCCATTATTTGAAAACGACCGCATTGGTGAAAATACCGAATCTACCGACCTTGCTAATCACTTTAGGACTTTATATGCCCAAAACGTTCATATGGAGTATGAAGATTGGTTAGAATATATTAGGCCTGTCTCAAAAAGCGGTATTATTTCAAGAGGACAATGTGCCAATTTAATTACAAAAATCTACATGTCTTCCTATGAAGGTGGGTATAAAATAGTGGTTTTTTGGGTAGCGGATCTTTTAGGTGACTCAGCAAATTTGTTTTTGAAAATACTCGAAGACCCTCCTCCAAAAACTCTTTTTATTTTCCTAAGTAAATCTTTGGAAAAGATCCTAAGTACGGTTTTATCTCGTTGTATTCTAATTCCTGTTCCGCCTTTTACTGATGAAGATATATCTGAATGGTATAAAAGAGAAAATCTGCTAAGTGAGAATCACGAAAATTTTGTTCGATTTTCAATGGGTAATATTTATTTAGCAGGGCTCTGCCTTAAAAGTCATGAAGTGAACCATACTAATATTTTCATTTCGTTTATCAGAATTTCTTATAAGAATAGTACCTCAGAATTAGTTCAATGGCTTGATGAAATTATCAAATATAATAGAGGCGTGATATTACTTCTATTGGATTATTCAATGAAGGTTATCCGAAATATATTTTTGAGCAATATGGGTTTTACAGCCTATAATTCGTTAAGTGAAGAGGAATTGGAATTTTCAAATAAATTTTCTAAATATGTTTCAGATACTTCATTCCGAAAATATATTGAAGCCTTTTCTTTGGCGTCAAAGCAAATTCAGTCCAACGCTAATATCAAAATTGTGTTTCATTGTTTATTCTTTAAATTGCATAAAATAATATCTGATATTAACCATTAATTTTTAAAATTTTCGATTTTTTTAATTTAAATTGTTTATTATGTCCTGTAAAATTGGAGAAGCAGATGGATGTACCCCTGATGGTTGTGGAAGTAAGGGGCATTGCTCAAGCGGTGGTTGTAATCGATTTAATTCATTTGATTGGCTTTCTGGAATTGAAGATAATGTTAGCAATCATAATAACGTAGATGAATGGCTTGAAGTTAGGTTTAAAAATAATCGTAAAGGATTTTACCTTAATTTTGCTAAAACAAAATTTTATCTTAATGAATTTGTAGTTGTTGAGGCTAATAACGGCGGTTTCGATATTGGTCAAATTTCACTTAAAGGAGAACTTGTTAAATTACAAATGCGGAAAAAAATGTTTGTTGCAAGTGAGCCATTTCCTTTAGTACTTCGTAAAGCAAGCGTATTAGAGTGTTCAAATTTAGCTTCGTTGCGGAAAATGGAAAAAGATATCTATCTAAAGGTAAAGGATTTTTCTAATTCTTATAACTTAAATGTAAAAATTTCAGAAGTGGAGTTTTACGGCGATGGTCAAAAAATAATAGTATATTTTGTTTCCGACAAGCGTATTGATTTCAGAGATTTTGTCCGAAAATGTTCCCAATTCTTAAATGTACGTGTTGAAATGAGGCAAATTAATCCAAGGCAAGAAACTGCTTTATTAGGTGGATTGGGGGTCTGTGGAAGAGAACTTTGTTGCAGCAACTGGCTCACCGAGTTTAAAAACGTATCATCATCAGCTGCACGCTATCAACAGCTTTCAATTAATCCAGCAAAAATATCTGGTTTGTGTGGTCGGTTGAAATGTTGTCTTAATTTTGAACTTAATACTTATTTAGAATCATTTTCTGAATTTCCACGTAATTTAAAAACCATTACCACAAAAGAAGGCGTTTTTGATTCTGTTAAAGTAGATATTTTATCAAAAAAAATTTGGTTTACTCTGCAAAAATCTTTTCGAAATCAATTAGACACTGCCCCATTTTCTATTCCTGTTTTTGAAGTAAATTCAATTCTTAAAGAAATAGCTATTGGGAATACTGATGTTTCAATCGCTAAATATTTAATTTTAGGCGATGAAAAATCGACTAAATATTTAGATGAATTTTATGTGGATAAAGATGGCGGTAAAATTGATCGCTTAGATAGTAAAAAAAAGAAAAAGAAGTTTTTTAATAATCATCGCAAATAAATCTTTTTTCATGTCCCGGTTTCTTACCTTATTATTGAGTTTGTTGTTTTTATGGGGTTGTTCTCCTAATGAAAATATAATTGAATTTCACCAATTTAAAAATGCTAGATGGTTTTATAAAGATCTTTGTGAGTTTAATGTTTCTGTTTCCGAGACCACTGTCCCTAAAAAGTTAAAGCTACTTGTAAGGCATAACGGGAATTATTCATTTCAGAATATTCAGTTAACTTATAAGATATATTCTCCTTCAAATAAATTAATTCATAGTCGGCGATTAAGTTATAATTTAGTTTCTCCAAATATGAATTGGTTGGGTGAGAGTGCTTGCGGGGATCTATATACTTTAGTGTTGTTATTAAATAAAAATTTTCTATTTTCTTTAAACGGAAATTATCGCGTAGTAGTAGGGCACAACATGCGAGATAATTGCCTTGAAAATATATCAGAAATTGGCTTTATTGTTTCGAATTAACGAATATATAATTTATGAAAACTTGGATTTTTACTGTCAATATTTAAAATATAAATACCACGTGTAAGATTTTCAAGTTTTATTTCCACTTCGTTTTCCTCCACCCAAAAATTCCTAATTGACCTACCATTCAAATCAAAAATTAGAAGTCGGCACGGTAAATTATCACTGTCTAAACGGCCATGAATTGCGTCTCCTTCCAAAATCCATTCTGTTGGTGAAAAATTTGGGTTGTTTATTGTTCCTGATGAATTAGTGGTTGCGATTAGAGTGATTATTTTGTAGTTAGTTGGGTCATTAATATCTGAAATCATAATTCTTTGAGTTCCAGTTCCACTAAAATTATTTGGCCGAAAATGCCCATCTAAATTCGTCGTATTTCCTGGATTTAAGGTTAGTGTTGAACTATCAACGTTTGGGGGAAAGCATGCATTAAAATCACAAATTGTGTTTTCCCAACCGCTCGGGGAATTATTTAAAATTCTTTTCCACTTTAAGTTAAGGGTTGATTGACTAGTATTACGAATTCCACTGTAGGAGATAATTTCAAATTGACTACTTGTTCCTGTTGCAATAACGGTGTCACTGGTGGTGGCTACAAATTGGCCATTTGCATACATGCTTGAGGTCAAAAAAAATAAGTAAAGAACCATTTTGATTGCGTCATTTTTCTTATCTGATAAATTTGACGGGATTATTTTTTTCATTATTTGAGGATTTAAAATTTTTATAGTAGATTGCTTGTTGCAAAGCTAAAATAGTTGTTTGAAGTGAAAATTAAATGATCAATTACCCTAACATCAATTAATTCAGCCGCTTTTTTTATTTTATGAGTAATTTGGATATCTGCTTCACTTGGTTTCAAATTACCAGAAGGATGATTGTGCATTAGAACAATGCTACTGGCTTGATAATCCAATGCATGACGTAATATGATGCGTGGGTCGGCGGTTGTCTGACTAATTCCACCAATACTTATTGTTTCATGGCCTAGAACCCTGTTCGAGTTGTTTAGTAGTAGAACCTGGAATATTTCAACCTTTTTTTTGTTAAAAGCTAGTCTGTAGGAATTAAAAATATCTTGCGGATTGGAAATTATTTTTTTTTCTGAAGAATCTTCGTTAATAATTCTATTTCCAAGTTCTAAAGCGGCAGAAATCTTAATGGCTTTTACTAAACCAATTCCTTGAATTTGTGCGATTTTTTGATGGTGTATGGTGTGTAAATTACTTGTTGAATAACTACAAGATTCAAAGACCTTTTTGGCAAGATCTAGGGCAGAATATTTTTTGGTTCCGGCTCCTATAATAATTGCTAAAAGCTCTATAGTAGTTAGTGTTTCTTTTCCGCTTGTGATAAGCTTCTCCCTTGGCCTATCTTTAAATGGTAATAATGATATTTTTAGGGGATGAGGTTTGTCTTCTTTTGCAGTAGGAAATGCCATTGTTTTTTTGATCAAAACTAAATGGCATTTATTGTCTACATGATGCTAAGCGATTATTTACGCTTTTTTATCGAGCGAAGCAAGCTTTTTAGATAATTGGGATTTTAAGCGTGCGGCCTTGTTGGGATGAAATATATTTTTTTTTGCTAATTTATCAATTTTTGAAATTACCGTAGAGAAGTTTGCCAGAGCATTACTGTAGATATTTTCTAAACGAAACTTTTTTATTAACGTCTTTGTGGTTTTGAGCTGATATCTGTTTCTTAGACGGCGAACAGAACTTTGTCTAATTCTTTTTAAAGCAGATTGATGATTTGCCATAATTTTAATTTGGATGCAAATATAAGTTTTTTCTGTCAATTCACCTAACTTTGTCAAAATTTATAATATGCGAATAAATATGCTATTTCGAGCCTTAGAATACGGGGAAATAACCAAGTTTTGCCTAAAAATTATAGGTATTTCCCCTATTTTTCTCCCTTCTTTGTTGATTTTGAGCTGTTCTACGGGCTTTATGTCCGAAAATGACGCGGAATGGGCTTATTATGGGGATTCTATTGATATTAATAATGCTTTTGATATCAAAGAGCTCCCTGAGCGTATGAAAGGTAAAAGTATGGGTGAATTCAAAGTTAAGGGTTCTATTCAAGAATGTTGTCAAAAGAAAGGTTGTTGGATTAAATTAGATTTGGGAAATGGTGAACAGATTAGGGTAAATTTTAAAGACTATGAATTTTTTGTTCCTCTTGAGTCAAATGGTGCACAAGTTGTTATGATGGGAATTGCAAGTTATGATACAACTTCAGTAGAAGCTCTTCGCCATTATGCTATCGATGCTGGTAAGTCTAATGATGAAGTATTATCCATTAATGACCCTAAATTAGAACTGGTATTCGAGGCTAGTGGTTTAAGATTAAAAAAATGAAATATAAGTTACTATTTATATTATCTTTTCATATTTTCTATGGTTCTATTCTTTTCTTTTCGTGTAAGGTCAAATCTTCTGATGAAGAGTTAAAGAAAGTGACAAAATCTGAGGCGCAACAAAATACAGTTAAAAAACCAATGGCATTGGCCATGCGTGGGATGCTTAATCAAATGGAGGTCTTACACAAAGAAATAATTGGCAAACCAGATAATTATAATTTTTCTGTAAAGCAAATATCTGATTTTCCCTTTGAGAAATTAGAGCCTACAGACTCCTCGGTTTTGAATAAGGATTTTTATCAAAAAGCAGTAATTTATCATAGCGCGTTTAATACTTTTAGTGAAGATAGAACCGTTGCAAACTATAACTTATTAATAAACCAATGTGTGTCATGTCACAATAATTATTGTCCCGGCCCATTGAAAAGAATTAATAAACTTTTTTTATCTCACTGACCTATCAATCGCGCACAAGTGTAATTATTCGTTTAATACCTATTTCTGGTTAAAAGTCCGGGTTATTTTACAAATGACCCTATTACACTTCAAATTTTTATTCGTACTTCTATGTTCCCTGCTTAATTTCTCATTTTCTTATGGGTGGGGGTTCGTTGTTCACCGATCAATTAATGAATCCGCTATCTATTTACTTCCCAAGCCCTTATTAAATTTTTATGTTAAAAACCGCAAATCAATTGTGGATTTTTCTATTAACGCTGATGAGCGAAAATTTTTTATATTAGATGAATCCTCTAAGCATTATTTTGATTTTGATTCATGGGATGATTCAGCGATTTTATATTTTTCAAAGCATACCTTGGTTTCGAGTAAAGAGATTTATGGAGATTCAATAGTGAAAATTCGGGGGATTTTACCTTGGACGATTGAAATAACTTTTCAAAATCTTGTCAAAGCATTTGAAAATAAAAATTATCCAGCAATTATTCGTTATTCAGCTGATTTGGGCCATTATGTTGGTGACTTGCATGTGCCTTTACATTTATGTTCAAATTACAACGGGCAGAAAACTAATCAATTTGGAATTCATGCCTTATTTGAGACTAGAGTTCCATATTTGATTCATGATCCTTTTTCTTTTACCTTTAGGCGTGCGGTATGGGTTAACAGTGTTCGATTAAGTACTTGGCAAAAAATTCGCTCAATTAGTTATTATGCACAAAGTATGCTCGATTGTCATAGGAATGTGACTCTAGATTTACCTTATTACGAGCATTTTTCGCCTGATTTTAGAAAAGGCCGGATTTTTAAAGCGGAATCTTTTTCGTATGTTTCTAATTTTAATAATTGTTTAAATTCGCTCACTTTTTCTTTAATTAATGAGGCCAGGGTTTTTTTGGCAGATTTGTGGTACTCAGCATGGATTAATGCGGGCCAACCTGATTTGCTTATGCAAAAAGATCAAGATTTTCATGTAAAGAATGAAGATGAAATTACGGATTTTACTGATACTGAATCTATGTCAATTCATTTTGATTGTGACTGATTTATTGTAAATTTAATTTGTGCTGATTTAACCTTGAATTGCCAGACTTCGAGTATGTTTTTTAAAAAAATGGCGATGGATTCCTTCCAAAACCAATTATGCGCACAGATGTACTTCATCATGGTACTTTGACGTGGATGTAATGCAAAATGGCCCTCTTACCTAAGGCCTTGTCCAATTATCAAAGCGTTATGAGCTTCAGTACTTTCTTAGAATCGTTGTAGCAAGTGCGTTATTACGCTACGCTGGTTGTCAGCTATCATTAGGATTGCAACCCTGATTTTTCTTTAGAGGATATGGGTAGAGGTTAGAATCAAATAAGATAGATATTTCGGGTGTATTTAAGGTTTTATAGTTAAAAGCCTAATGATACTTATTGGACTTGATTATTATTAAATTTATTAGTTTTTAAGCGTTTAAATTATTTTTTAACTAGGATTTCAAGTAAGTATTTTAATTTAGTGTCGTGAACGTATTGCTTATTGATAATGGAGATTCCTTTACCTACAATATTTACAGTCTTGTTAGTAAGTTAGGATATAGTTGCCGTGTTTTGCCTATTGAGGATTTTGAGGCCTGCAAGGAGAATTTTAGTTGGGATACTGCAATATTGGGCCCTGGCCCTGGGTCTCCGCGTGATAGGCCTGAATTAATTAAGTTTATTCATAATTATTGCTATAAAAAACCAATACTTGGAATTTGTCTTGGTCATCAGGCAATTGGTTATTATTTTGGTTCTGAAATAGTAAACGCCATGAGTCCTTTCCACGGCAAGGTTAGTAAATTAGAATTTACTCCTCCTTTTGGGGTGCTGTTAAAAAGATTAAAGCTGCAAACTAATTTTGAAACCGAAAAACGATATGTCACGCGGTATCATTCATTGATATTGGACAAAGTGCCTCGTAAATTTGAAATTTTAGCTTTTAGTAATGATGATCAGAGTATTCAGATTATGAAGCATCTAGAATTGCCACTTTGGGGCATTCAATTTCACCCCGAGTCCATTTTGACATTAAAAGGTGATGATTATCTTGATGTGTTTTTTGCCTCTTCCAAAATTTAGATTTAATAATATGTACGATACGAAAATTTTGTTTATTTATGCTCGAAATTCCGGTAAGATTTCTGAAGAGTCCGTAATATTTTTTTATCAGACTATTAAAAGTTTTTCAATCCAGTGTTATATACATCAGAATCTTAAGTCCGCTTTTAAATTTAGTATTGAAGAATTTGAATTTTTCGATTGGGATAATTGGAAGCCTAATTCAAGCTCTTTGATCGTAACCTTGGGTGGGGATGGGACTTTACTTGACGTGGTGCCCTATGCAATTCGGTCAAGGATTCCTGTTTTTGGTTTTCACTTAGGAAAATTAGGTTTTTTGACATCGATGGATTTTAAATCGCCTTTGGATATATTTTTTAAAACATTTTTAGAAGGCGCCTTTAATTTTGAATTTAGGAATATCATTCAATGCCATTATTTTAAAGAAAATGGAGAAATGTATTTTGAATATTGTTTAAATGAAGCATATGTTTTACGAAATGGTGAAAATATTTTGCAAACCCAATGTATTATTAATCGTGAGGTTTCGTATGAATATTTTTCTGATGGAGTTATTGTTTCTACACCTACCGGGTCCACGGGTTATTCCTTAAGCTGTGGCGGGTCCGTAGTTTTACCACAAAGTCAAGTTTTTTTGATTACCCCCATCGCTTGCCATCAATCCCAGATTCGTCCAATTATAATTCCTAATAATTTTTCCGTTGAGCTTATTAGCTGTGGCGATGTTGCTTCTTCAAGTCTTTTTTTAGATGGGAAAAAGACGATCTATGACCCTTCTAAACCAATAAGAATTTCTATTGCCGAGGAAATTTTGTCAATTGCTCGCATTCCCACGGGTTCGACCCTTGAAAGTATTCTCAAGAAGTTATTTTAAAAATGACGATATGGTTAAAATTTTAGATAAATGCGTTAATTTAGCAATTTACTGTCTATTATGAAATCAAGGTGTTTATGTGGCCTATTTTATGCTTTTGCGGCATTTTTGGGTTCTTTTTCTACTTCTTTGGGACAGTTTAGTGAATATGGGAGCAACATATATTCGACCATGTACATCGGTGATTTAACTCACCAAAATACCTTCATATACAGTATAAGGGCTGGAGTTGGGGCTCATTTTAGGCGGCATTTAACCAGGAATTTAAGTATTCGATCGGATATTAATCTCGCTCGTATTTCTGGATCAGATAATTCACCTTATGTCCGGAGCCAAACTAGGTTAGGTCGTTATTCTGAGTTTTTTGTTGTTAATGATGCTCAACAATTAATAAGCTCCTATGATCCTAATATATATTTGAGAAATTTAAGTTTTAGGTCTATTTTATCAGAAGCTACTTTTATTTTTGAATGGAAGTTTCGTGAATTAATGATTAATAGTAGTCAGCCACGTGCAAATTTTTATTTTTTTGGAGGCGCTAGTGTTTTTTATTTTAATCCAGAGGCTCAATCCGATTCCGGAGATCTTAAATGGTTTCCTTTAAAAACATTCACAACTGAGGGTCAAGGCACAGTTTTTTATCCTGATGTTAAATCATATAGATCGACTCAAATTGCTGTTCCATTGGGTTTAGGCGTGAGATGGACATTGAATAAATTTTATAGGTTCTCTACTGAATTGGGATATCGTATAACCTTTACTGACTATCTGGATGATGTTTCTGGGAAGTATGTTGATCCGCTCAAGATAGTTGGGACACATGGGAATCGTGCCGGTGAATTTGTTGATCGTTCTTCTCAATTGCATCCATATTTGGCTGGATATTTTAAAGAGGGATCTCCTCGTGGGAGTCGTGGCAATGACGCGTACTTGTTTTTAGGATTTTCCATTAGTAGAGTCATATATCCATATAATTGCCCCAAATTTTAGTCAATGCCCGATATACATCGATGATTATGGGCCAATTTAAATTTTTATTTATTTTATTTTTTTTAGTCAATAAAATTTCATTTGGGCAAAGTTTTGAAATCGCTTGTGGTTTTGGCGTTTCTTCTTATCAAGGTGATATTATGGTTCCTTTGGGTTCCGGTCAAGTTAAATTAGCAAATAATCAATCGTTTAAATTTAATTTCAATAGTCACTGGGGTTTAAAAGCAAGTTTTTCACAAATTAACTTTGAGGCAGACGATGCTAAATCTGGCGATAAGTGGCAAATTGAAAGGAATCTATCTTTTGAAAATTCTGTAAAAGAAATAGGTCTTTCACTCGAGTTCAATTTTTGGCCGTATAAGCCTTTCTATAATCGGGTAGTTCAGTCTCCATACATTTCAATTGGTGTTGCAAGAATTTTGTTTTGCCCACTAGCCGAATATAAAGGGCAGCTTATTCCATTACAACCGCTTGGAACTGAGGGCCAGGGTTTATATAGGCGAGTTGGTAGCTCCATAAGTGTATATGAAAATGAATATCCTTTGTCTGGGTGGGCATTACCGATATCGATTGGATATCGCATATCTTTGAATAAATATGTTGGGTTCGCTACCGAATTAAATTATGCCTTTACAAATACGGATTACTTAGATGATATATCGGGAAAATATTTTGACCCTCAAATTTTAGCAATCTATAAAGGGCGTTCTTCTGAATTTTTGTCTGATAAATCTTCTATTGTTACAGGGGAATCGAGAGCAGTCGGAACTCAAAGGGGTAGTAATTCTTATTTAGATAATTATTGGTCTTTGATGTTTAGACTTATTTATCAAATACCTAGTCGAAATTGTTTTTATTAATATTCAATAGTAATGAATAGTCGAGATTTACTGTTAGGCAAACCTGTACCCGCTCATGTTGCTGTTATAATGGATGGAAATGGTCGGTGGGCAATTCAAAAGGGGAAACCGAGAGTAGTAGGTCACGCGGCAGGTGTAAAATCGGTTAGAGCAGTATGTGAAGCCGCTTCAGAATGTGGCGTTAAGCATCTAACCTTGTTTGCTTTTTCAACTGAAAATTGGAATAGATCCTCCTTGGAAGTTTCTGTTTTATTAGATTTATTAGTTGAAACAATCAATAATGAAATCTCGACATTAATTAAAAATAATATTTGCTTCAACGCGTTTGGTGATTTGGAAAGATTACCTGAAAAATGCCGGCAAAAATTGGCTGAAGCTAGTTTACTAACTCATGAAATGACAGGTTTAAATCTTAATCTAGCAATTAGTTATAGTTCAAGAACAGAATTAATGAACGCATTGATAGAAGTATTAAAGGATTACCAAAGCAATAGTATTTCTATTGATGCATTAAATGAAGATTTTTTTCGTTCTAAATTTTGGAGCTTTAAAATTCCAGACCCAGATTTGCTAATTCGAACAAGCGGCGAAAAGAGGCTGTCTAATTTTTTACTTTGGCAAATGGCTTATACTGAGCTGTATTTCACTTCTATTCTTTGGCCGGATTTCCGTAAAAATGATTTTTATAAGGCAATTTATGATTTTCAAAAAAGGGATCGAAGATTTGGTCTGACAAAGTAAAGCAAATATTATAATTTCAAATTCTGATTAAACTTGTTTAATGGCTCGCATAATTTTTATATTCATATATATATTTTTAACATATCAAGCCAATACATGCGCACAAAATTTGCCCGTACGTAGGTCTTATATTGTCTCAGCGATTAGTGTTAAAGGGGCTTTACATGTTGATAAAGATATAATTATATTGGCCGGTGGTTTAAGGCTTGGGCAAAGTTATACAATTGGTGGTGATGAAGGGGTTAAGGCAATTCGTAACTTGTGGAAGCAAGGTCTTTTTGGAGACATTAAAATAATTATTGACTCAATTGTTGAGAATAAAATATATTTATGTTATGATTTAGAAGAAAAACCAAGGCTTTCAAAAATTTTATTTAATCGTGTTGTTACCAAGTCTCATGTTGAAAAATTAAATGATCTTTTATCTTCATACAAAGGTAAAGTTCTAACAGAGGAGGTTCAGGCAAGTATCAGTCGTATCATTACAAATTACTACAATCAGTTAGGGTATTTGGATTTTAAATTAGAATTTTTTAATGCCCCTGATTCAAATGTTTTTAATTCAGTTATTTCCAAATATTCCGCTACACTTGGTAGAAAATCTAAAATTTCATCCTTGGTATTTGTTGGTAATAAAAATATTGATTCGCGTTTTTTAGCAAAAAAAACTAAAAATTCTCGACCTAGAATTTGGTGGAACCCTTTTCGGAAAGCTTTATTTGATTTTAAAAAATTGGACGAAGATATTTTAGCTATTTACAATGCGTACCAGGCAAAAGGTTATAGAGACGTATCAGTTTCTGTAGATACTGGAAGGTTGTTTGGAAAAAATTATTTGATTCGTTATAATATCATTGAAGGGCAAAAATATTTTATTAGGAATATTTCTTTAGAAGGCAACACCGTTTATCCTGATACGTTAATTTTCTCTCTCTTGAATTTTAAGTTTGGTGATGTTTATGATAGAGAGCGGTTATTATCAAATATCGAGATGGATGCAAATGGACGTGATGTTAAGAGTTTGTACATGGATAATGGTTATTTATTTTTTCAAATATCATGTATTGAGTCAAAAATTGAGAATGATAGTGTGGATTTATTACTTAGAATTGTAGAGGGAAGCCAAGCGTCCATTCGAAATATTTTGGTAACCGGTAATACAAAGACTTCTGATCATGTCGTTTTACGTGAAATAAGAACTAAACCAGGTCAGAAGTTTAGCCGTAGCGATATAATTAGAACTACTCGTGAGTTAAGTCAGTTAGGATATTTTGATGCAGAACAAATGGGGGTTGTTCCGACTCCTAATCCTCAAGATGGTTCGGTAGATATTGAATATAAAGTTTCTGAACGTTCTAATGACCAAGTCGAGTTGTCTGGTGGTTGGGGAGCTAATCAAATTGTTGGATCTCTTGGATTAGTTTTGAATAATTTTTCAGTAAAAAAAATGTTTGAGCCTAAGTCTTGGGATCCTGTTCCCTCAGGAGATGGTCAACGTTTAAGTGTCCGAGTTCAATCCAATGGTCGATTTTTTCAATCTTATAACGTTTCTTTTACTGAACCTTGGTTAGGTGGTAAGCAACCAAATTCCTTAACTTTATCAGGGTATGTATCGGTTCAGGTGCCTAATGGTTTACCAAGATCTGACTCAAATCGACAATCTATTACTATTCGTGGTATTTCTCTAAGTTATGGTAAACGATTAAAAAAGCCGGATGATTATTTTACAATTATTCACAGTATTAATTTTCAGCAATTTGAGTTAGTTAAGAATTTTTCCACCGTTTTTTTTCCTAATGGGATTTCTAATAATTTTTTTATAAAGGAAACCATTTCAAGGAGCAGTGTTGACCAGCCAATTTTCCCGCGTTCTGGGTCAAATGTTAGTTTAAGTTTTCAAATAACTCCTCCATATTCCTATTTAAATGGGATGATAGGCAAGACCCAATCACAAGACATCGTGCGTTGGACCGAATATTATAAGTCGAGGTTTGACTTTGTAAATTATACAAAAATAATTGATAATTTAATTTTAATGACGCGATTTCAATTCGGGTGGTTAGGCACTTTTAGTCGTGTTCAAAAAAATGTTCCTTTCGGACGATTTTATTTAGGTGGTGATGGAATAATGGGGTTTAATTTGGATGATCGTGAATTAATCGGTTTGAGGGGATATGAAAATAATTCTTTAACTCCCAGCGTTTCTGGTAATCTTTTAGGCGCTAACTCATTTCAAAAATATACAATGGAATTACGTTACCCTTTGTCATTAAATCCTAGCGCGACTATATACGTTACATCTTTTGTTGAGGCGGGGAATGCATTTTTACAATTGGCAGATTTTAACCCATTTTATAATTTCCGATCTGCTGGTTGCGGAATTCGGGTTTTCTTACCTATGTTCGGATTGTTAGGTGTGGACTGGGGATATGGTTTTGATACAGTTCCAAACAACCTTAATGCTGGTAAAGGTAATATTCACATTTCAATAGGTCAGAATTTCTAAAATTTATTAGTAATGTTTCGCTTTATTTTTTTCTGTTGTCTTTCTTCTATTGGGCTTGTTGGTATCGTCAGTGGTCAAAAATATGTGTATGTTGACACCGAATATATGCTTAGTCAAATGAACGAGTATATAGCCGCTCAGGCTGAACTTAAGGTGCAAACCGAAAGGTGGAATAATGAAATTGATAATAAAAAAAATGATCTTGAACTTTTCCACAGAGCATTAAATGCTGAAAAGCCACTTTTGTCCGAGTCTATGCGTTTGGAACGGCTTGCTGATTTGAAGAGTATGGAGAATAGTTTGGTCAAGTTACAAATGGAGTACTTTGGCCCTGACGGTAAATTGTTCAATAAGCAAAAAGAACTGATACAGCCATTGCAGGATAAAGTCTATGGGGGTGTTCAAAAATATGCCAAGGAGAAAGGGTACGATCTTATTTTTGATCGTTCATCCGGTAATCAGTTGCTTTACATCACTCCAAAACTTGATAAAAGTGACGAAATTATGGCTTTTTTGGGCATTGTAAAAAGGTCAACTAGTCCAAAGAAACCGAAACGGGAAACTAATTCGCCCGGTAAAAATGAAGATCAAGAGAAAAATAAAATACCAAAAACTCTTCCTTCCAAGCAATAAGGTTATTATATTTACCTCTGTTAAAGGGTAAGTTTAAAATTTTTCATATTTAGAATTTTAATTATGTCTTTGACTCATTTAAATATATAAGTGCATTAATCTACTTTAATTTAAAACGTTTTGAAATCAATAATGAAGAATCAATTAGTGCTTAGTTTTTTTCTTGATTCACTTCTAAGAATTGGGATTGTTGGAATTTTTATATTTTCTTCAAATGTTTCTGCCCAAAATTTAAAAATTGGGCACATTAATTCTGGTGAGCTTGTCGCACTAATGCCTGAAACAAAAAAAGCAGAAGATAGTCTCAAGAGGTTTGCAGAGGGCCTTGAGACTCAGGTTCAGGCAATGTTGAGTGAACTCAAAATAAAATATGCCGATTTTCAGTCCAAAAGTAAGGAGTGGACTGAATCTTTACGTGAATACAAAACAAAAGAAATACAAGATTTGCAGGCCAATATTGATAACTTTCAACAAAGGGCACAACAAGACATTTCTAAGCGTAAGGAAGATTTGTTGGGTCCTGTGATTAAAAAAGCTGAAGATGTTGTAAAAGTTATTGCCAAAGAAGGTAACTACGATTATATTTTTGATACAACCAATGGGGGGGTTCTTCATGCAAAGGAATCTGAAAATTTACTTGAATTAGCTAAGAAAAAACTAAAAATTCAGTAATTAATTTATGCATTAGGATTTGTGAGTTTTATAATATTAGACTCTAAATTTATTTAAAATGAAGCATGTATTTCTTTTGCTTTCAATTTTAGCCGTAACAAACTTACATGCGCAAAATACAACTTCGAAAAAAAATAAAAATGGAGGATCTACACGTAGTGTTACTTCAGAAAAGAAAAGTATATTAAATAAAATTGTTGAAGCTGATAGTTTAAATTCAGAAATTCAAGTAAAAAAAAATGAGCAACAGGATTTAAGATTAGCGGAAAGGGAATTCAAAGCAGGCAACTTTTTTTTTGCTGCTAACCATTATAAGAAATATCTTGAATCCAATCGAAAAAATTCTGAAATTATATTTAAGATTGGGGAGTGTTACAAATATGCAGAAGAATCCAAAACTGCTATTAGTTGGTTTTTAAAAGCAATAAAATCTGGATATCATGAAAATAACCTCCACTCAACTTTGGCCCAGCTATATCAGAATTATAATAACTGGGAGGAAGCGGAAAAACAGTATGTTGAACACTTAAAATATGTGCCTGACGACGCCATTGCTAGATGGCGTTTGGAGTCAATGCGGTTGTCAGTTTTGTGGCTAGCAAGGAAACCGACTGTTACCATCGAAAATTTTACTCGCATAAACACTAAATATTCTGAGTTTGGAATTGCTGATGTAAAAAATAATGGAATAATTTTTAGTTCTACGAGGCCTGAATCTTTCGGTCAACAGAAATATGGCAGACTCGGTGAAGATTTTTCGGATCTATTTGAATCTTATGTCAATGCTGCAGATGCTTGGACTTTGCCACTACCCCTTGCCCCTCCTGTAAATACGCGCCATAATGAAGGAAACCCGGCACTCTCCCTTGATGGGAACATCATGTTGTTTACAAGGTGCTTTCAATTAAAAGGCGGTTGTAAGATTTTTGAAACACGAAGAGAAAATGGTGTTTGGTCAATTCCGATTCAAGTTAGTTTGTTTGATGATTCAGTCGATGTGGGTCACCCTGCCTTAACGAGTACAGGAGATAAATTATATTTTACGGCATTTAATGCTGAGGGCGGGGTTGGTGGAAAGGATATTTGGTTCTCAAATCGATCAAGTGACGGTAATTGGGAGGCGCCAGTTAACTTGGGACCAATGATTAATACCAATGGAGATGAAATGTTTCCCTTTATCAATTATTCAAATTCCGAGATTTTTTTTGCATCCAATGGGCACATAGGGTTTGGGGGTTTGGATATTTTTAAATCGGTTGGATCCGGAACAGAATGGAGTGAGCCAGAAAATATGTATTCGCCAATGAATTCAGGCGCAGATGATTTTAATTATTTTGCCAATAGGAAGGGTGATAAAGGCTATTTTGTATCTACTAGACCAGGTGGTAGGGGAAGTGATGATATTTATACGTGGAATAAAATTCCTCATACGCCCTATTTAACGGGAATAATTTTAGATGATTCATCAGGTAAGATTTTACCTGGTTCTGTTGTTCGGCTTTTAATGGAGGATAGCACATACATGGAGTGCAGAGCAGACAGTTTGGGTGCATATAAGTTTAAAATAAGGCCTGATAATAAATATGTTTTAAGCGCTTTTCTACCAAACAACCTTGTCCCGAATGGTATTCATCGTGGAAAACAGAGTTTGGTTTTGTATTATCCTTTTGATACGTTGTTTAATACCTATAATTCAAGTGATCCGTTGGAAATGCAAATTGATGTTAGATTGAAATTAGTGCCAGTTAATGAGGTGCTTATAACCGATATTTTGTACGACTTTGATTCGTCATCCCTTAGGCCAAGTTCTATGCCGTCTTTGGATTCTTTGACCTGTTTTTTAAATAAATATAGCAGTATAAGTATTAAAATTCATTCTCACACCGATTCTCGTGGGTCACATGAATATAATCAAGTACTTTCTGATAAACGGGCTGCTTCAGTAGTTGATTACCTTTTATTTAAAGGAATAACTCTAGACCGACTTTCCTCGGAAGGGCATGGGGAAGAATTTTTGATTAATGATTGTACTGATTCTGTAGATTGTTTTGAAGATGGTCATCAGGTTAATCGTAGAACTACTTTTAGTATTACTAAAATTGATGTTGATAGATTGATTATCAAATATAGATTAGTTACAGGACAAGATTCTGAGCAGCCTGATGTTTTTTTGTATGTTTCTAATGGTTTTCGGAGGCAAAAACCAAGCAAGAAAATTAGTGTTTCGACAGGGATTAAAAAGCAAAATATTCGCGATTTAAGTGTTGAAGATTTGAAATACCGAATGTCAAGAATCGGAGAGAGTGAAGAAGTAACATTAATTATTTATGATTGGCTTTGGAACAAAGGCGTTGGTAAGTTTGAGGATATGGAAAATTTAACGCCTAGACTTAGGCAAAAGTTGCAAACGGAATTTGTAATTAGTAATGTTAGGTAGGATTTTTGGAATCATCTAGTAGATATTTAAATCGTGGCGTATCCGCCACCAAGGACGAAGTTCATCGCGCCATCGCTGGCCTCGACAAGGGTCTTTTTCCATCGGCGTTTTGCAAAGTTTTGCCGGATGTTCTTGGCAATGATCCTGACTTTTGTAACCTGATTCACGCAGATGGTGCCGGGACCAAATCCTCCCTGGCCTACCTCTATTGGAAAGAGACAGGCCTTACGGATGTTTGGAAAGGGATTGCCCGGGATGCTGTGGTCATGAACCTGGATGACTTGTGTTGCGCAGGGGCTACGGGGCCTTACCTTCTGTCCTCAACCATTGGGCGTAACAAACACCGCATACCTGGGGAGGTGATCGAAGCGATCATCCAAGGGACCGAGGAATACACCGAAGAACTTCGTCAATGGGGCATGGATCTTCGTTCCGGAGGCGGGGAAACCGCTGATTTGGGGGATTTGATTCAAACTGTGGTGGTGGATTCGACCATGACAGCCCGAATGCAAAGGGATGCGGTGATTTCCAATCACCGTATTCAGCCTAGGGATGTTATCGTAGGGTTTGCCTCTTTTGGAACTTGTGCCTACGAATCGGTCGAAAACTCAGGAATTGGTTCCAACGGATTGACTTCTGCACGGCACGACCTCTTGCATCATGATTATCTGCATCGCTATCCGGAATCCGTGGATGCCTCGGTGGATTCCTCCTTGCAATACAGCGGCCAATTTCATTTGAATGAAAGCCTCCACGAGGTCTTGGGTTCCTCCTTGGGTTTGGCACCCCATGCCTCAAGGGATGGTTTGGATTTCGGTCGATGGCTATTGTCCCCGACCCGAACCTATGCGCCTTTGATAAGCTCCCTGCTGAGGGATATCGGTACAGAGGGACTGCACGGAATGGTTCATTGCAGCGGGGGTGGGCAAACCAAGGTCTTGCATTTTGTGAAAAACCTGGAGGTGATCAAAGATGATTGCTTCGAAATACCTCCGCTTTTTGCTTTGATCCAGAAAATCACCGGAACAACATGGCAAGAAATGTACAGGGTTTTCAATATGGGCCATCGCCTGGAACTGTACCTTCCTGAGAGCTTGGTTGCCCCTGCGTTGGACTGGGGCAAACACTACGGTATCGCCGCCAAGGTGGTGGGACGGGTTGGGCAAGCGATCAATAACTCGACTTCCCTGCAGATCAAAGGACCGGAAGGAATCCTGCAATACAACGCCTAGCCTTATTTGGCGTAGGCCACGGCTCGTTTTTCGCGGATGACGGTCACCTTAATTTGGCCGGGGTATTGCATTTCACTTTGGATACGTTGGGATAATTCCACCGACATCAATTCCGATTGCTCGTCCGATACTTTTTCGGCCTCGACGACTACCCTTAGCTCACGACCTGCTTGGATGGCAAAGGCCTTTTCGACTCCTTTGAAGGACTGGGCCAAATTCTCTAATTCTTTCAAGCGTTTGATATAGCCTTCCACAACTTCTCGACGGGCGCCGGGCCTTGAACCGGAAATGGCATCGCAGGCTTGAACGATGGCCGAGATTGGATCGGTCATTTCAATCTCATCATGGTGTGCCCCAATGGCATTGCAGATAATGGGATGTTCCTTGCATTTTTCGGCGAGCTGCATGCCCAGCAAGGCGTGCGGCAAATCAGGTTGGTCATCGGGGACCTTGCCAATATCGTGCAAGAGCCCGGCTCGCTTGGCCAATTTGGGATTTAGGCCAAGTTCGGAGGCCATGGTGGCGCAGAGATTGGCGACTTCACGGCTATGCTGCAACAAGTTCTGTCCATAGGATGAACGATACCGCATTTTACCGACCAGGCGCACGAGGTCGGCATGCAGTCCGTGGATGCCCAAATCGATGCAGGTCCTTTCGCCAATTTCGACAATTTCTTCTTCGATCTGTTTCTTGGTTTTGGCAACCACCTCTTCGATGCGTGCAGGGTGGATGCGACCGTCGCTGACCAAACGGTGCAAGGCAATGCGGGCGATTTCGCGGCGCAATGGGTCAAAACAGGACAGTATAATCGCCTCCGGGGTATCGTCCACTTGGAATTCAACGCCGGTGGCCGCTTCCAAGGCTCGAATATTGCGTCCTTCTCTTCCAATAATTTGTCCTTTGATTTCGTCGTTCTTGATTTGGAAGACAGAGATGGAATTTTCGATGGAATGCTCGGTTGCACAGCGTTGGATGGTCTCGATGACCACTTTTTTGGCTTGTTTGTGGGCGCTGAGTTTGGCTTCGTCCACGATTTCCTTGATGGAAGCGGAAGATCTGCTGCGGGCCTCGTCCACCAAGGATTCCATCAATTGGGACCGGGCATGGTCTGCGCTCAGGCCAGCAACTTTTTCCAAGGCTTGCACCATTTTTTGATGGGATTTGGAGAGTTCCTGTTCCTGCTGGGCGATGTTTTGGCTGGCTCGCTCCAATTGCTGTTTCTTCTGCTCCAGCTCGTTTTCCTTGCGGGAGGTCTGTTCCAGCTTCTGGTTCAGCGTATTTTCTTTTTGCTTGAAGGCTTGTTCCTTGGATTGCAAGGCTTGTTCCTTGGATTGAACCGACTGCTCGCGAGACTGCATGGATTGGTTCTTCTTCTGGACCTCCGATTCGTGTTCAGCCTTGAGGTGGATGAACTTTTCTTTGGCCTGCAGCTCCTTTTCTTTGCGGAGGCTTTCGGCTTTGGATTCGGCGTCGGCAAGGATGCGTTTGGCTTCTTTTTCGGCTTCTACGCGTTCTTTGCCGGCCTTGGTCGAAAAAACGATTTTACCCAGGCCTAATCCGGCGCCTGCGGCAATAACGATGCTAACAATAAGGGTAATTGGGTCCATGGCGTTAGTTTTGAACGCCCAGAGGCTGGATTAAACCGCCTGCACCGTCGCCTTGGAATGCAACATGCGATCCAAACTGGCTTCCAACGCTTTGAACCGCTCTCCGAGTTCTTCCTCAACCCCTGGGTCTGCTTGTGCGGTAACGGTGGGGGGTTCCGAAGCGGATGGGGTCGTTTCCTGATGTTGAATCAGGCTATGGGCCAAGAAGAAAGCGGTCATTCCCATCAAATCAAAGCGGTCTGCTCCGGGATGTTGGGCTTTGTAATCGGTAAGGCGTTCGTTAAGAAGTGATTCAGCCTGGCGTAATCTTTCCAACTCCGGAGCTGGGGCCCGAAGGGGGTAGCTGCGACTACCGATCTGGATATGGATTTCGCTGTGTTCCATGGGTTGGGGTGAGTCAGTGATTATTCCTGCAACTGAGCGAGGCATTGATCAATTTCTCGAATAAATTGGTTAATCTTCAGTTTGGCCTGATGGCGGGCGTCGGGATGACCGCTGAGGGCTCTTTGCAATTGCAAGGTTTTGAATGCTTCCTTGAGCGCATCGAGTTCCTTCTTCTGGGTGCGGAGGTTGAGTTCCAGGCGCTTGTTTCTGGCATGCAGGTCTTGGTTTTCGGTAAGAATCGCAGCGATGCGGTTCTCCGCAAAATCCGCCTGCCTAAGCAGGCCGTCCATTTTGTCCAGTAGTTCCCGGTTATTCATCCTAACGACGCAATCTGGCCCCTAAAGATTTCTCAAAGGTAACAAGCATTGCTTGAATTGTTTCTTCGATTTGAGCATCGGTCAGCGTTTGTTCTGGATGACGGAAGGTCAGGCCAATGGCATAAGAAATATGGGCCTCTGGGAGTCCTTTCCCGCTGTAAACATCAAAAAGCTGCAAGGACTCCAAATAGGGACCACCTTCCTGACGGGCCACTTCCTCCAATTTTCGGTACGGTGTCGAAATGGGCAATACCAAGGCCAAATCTCTGCGCATGGCCGGGAATTTGGGGATTTCGCGGAACGCTGGAATGGGGGCCTGCACGGTTGGAATCCAATCGGTCCAAGGCAGAATTGCAAAGTACACCGGCTGTTTGATATCGTAGAGTCGCAACAAAGCCGGATCAACAGGCCTCCCTGCGGTGTTATCTGTAGCGGTGCCCCCGGTGCAGAATTGAAGCAGGTCTTGGACCTGTCCATTGAGGTAAGGTAGATCCACCGCTTGTTCGGGGCGATACCAGGTTTCGGGATGTTGTAAGCCAGTAACCATTAGGCAGAGGGACTCTTGTTCTTCGTATTCATCCTTTTTCGGATGGCGAAGGTAGGTTCGCCCAAATTCGTAACACAAAACACTTGTTTGGCGTCGTTTCAGATTATGCGCCAAATGACGAAGTCCGCTGAGCACCAAAGAAGGTCGCAGCAAGGGGATTTGTTCGTTTACCGGCCCTAGAACTCGTACTGCGCGGTTCAGGTTCGGTTCGATGGCTTGAAACTCCTCTTGGGATACAAAGGATAAGCCCATGAATTCGCTGAACCCTCTGGCACTCAGCCAATCCGCGATTCGTTCTTGCCAAACGGGCCTGTTGGATTCAAGGGGGAAATCGTTGCGGTAACGATGCGCAGGGGGAATAGGAATTCGATCATAGCCCCATATCCTCAGGACCTCCTCGGCTACATCGGCACTTCGCCGAACATCCCTGCGGTAGTAGGGGGGCTTAAGTTTCCAACAGACCCCCAGCTCGTTCGATGTGGACGTTGATTCACCAAGGAATTCGAAGTCAAGGGCTTTCAAAATCCTCTCTGTTTCTTGGGCTGGAATTGCACAACCTGCAATTCGTTGTAAAGCCGATTGGTTAAAGGACAGGGCTGCTGTTTGGAGGGTTACAGACTCAAGGAATTGCACAGGATAGGGAATGCGGCCACCTGCTGTTGCGAGAATAAGGCTCGCCGCTCGTTCCAAGGCAAGGGGTACCAAGGCGGGGTCGGTACCCCGTTCAAATCGGTACGAAGCCTCGCTGCGCAGATCGACCGTACGGGCACTCTGTCGTATCCGGGTAGGATCGAAACAGGCGCATTCCACATAAATGGATACCGTATCGGGATGAATGGAGTCTCCAGCACCGCCCATAATTCCCGCCAAACCCACGGCCTTGCGTCCGTCCTCGATCACCAAGTTGGCTTGGGTTAAGGTGTATTCTTTCTGGTCCAAAAGGGTGAGCTTTTCGCCGTCTTTGGCTGGCCGAACCCCCAAGAGATTGCCCTCAAGGTAGGAACGATCGTAAGCGTGGAGCGGTTGCCCTAATTCAAATTGGATATAATTGGTGACATCCACAACGTTGTTGATGGGCTTCTGTCCTATGGAACGGAGTGCATCTTGCAACCAATCCGGAGAGGGTCCGACTACGACGCCTTCGATGGCAAGACCTGCAAGACGGGGACAATCCTCCCCCTCAGCGACCCTCAAGGTCATGGGTGGATAAGCCATGGATGCTGGGGCACTATTACCGGTTGGAAGAAGATTGGCTTGAGCCGATGGAGCCCCGTTGGCATCGAAAACAGAATCCTCGCGGCACAAACAACGGAGTGGAATGAGGGGTATGCCCAATGCAGCCCCCAAATCTCTGGCAACCCCGTAATGGGACAAGGCATCCATACGGTTTGGGGTGATTCCCAACGTAAAAATGGTGTCGCTGTGTTCCCCGTAATGCTCCACAAAGGGAGTTCCGGGGGTGCAATGCCCGGCCAAGACCATGAGGCCGTCATGGTCCTCGCTTATTCCAATTTCATCCTCGGCGCACAACATGCCTTGACTGGATTCGCCACGGATTTTGGCGGATCGGATTTGGATTTCAGGGCCTTGGAAGGGACGCAAGGTTGACCCTACGGGGGCAACGACCGCATACATCCCTGCGGTTACATTGGGTGCACCACAGACGATGCGCAAGGGCTCTTCCAATCCAATATCGACCAGCGTTAGTTTCAAACGATCGGCATTGGGGTGTGGCGTGCATTCCAACACCTGGCCGATCACGAGTCCGGCCAATTCCTGTGCATTGCGACCTATCCTCTGGGCCTCCTCCACTTCCAGCCCGATGGAGGTTAGGGTTGATTCTACGGTCTGCGCATTGGGCCAGTTTGGTGCATCCGGTTCCAGATCAAAATATCGACATAACCAGCGGTAGGATACCTTCATGGAGCAAAGATAAACCGCTTACTTTCGAACCATTTTGAGCACGCGGGATTGGAAATTTTTCCCCTCCAAACGAGCCATGTACAAACCGGGAGCCAGTCCGGGTATTTCCAAATCCAGTAGGTTGGCCCCGGCGCGCAAAGCAATTTGCTTTGACCAGACCGCAACACCGCTTGTGTTGGTGAAGACCAATGAAACGACTTGATCCTTAGGGCTCTCCATTTGGAGGGTGACCAACCCGTCAAAAGGATTGGGACGTAAACCCCAAGCGACTAATTCAGGCTGGAACATCCCCGCCCCCCATTGGAGATCAAAATGCTGAATTTGGTCAATGGCGGCCTCGACTATACTAGCCGGGGCTTGGTCATTGGCGATAAAGCGCAATTGAACTGTCGCATTGGGCGTCACGTAATCCGCAACCCGGAACACATTTCTACGCCATTGACGATCACTGCGGTTGGTCCTTTCCACAAGTTTCCAAGTCGTGGTGCCGTTGTTGATGTAAACTTCCAGAAAATCAGTGTTGGGGTTATCGCCCATATCGTTGGTGTACCAACGTTGATAGGCCAAAACAGGATCGGCCATGCCGGTCATGTCCATAGGGGGTGTGCGCAACGTGGTACGTCCGCCATCCACATCTTCCGAATCCGGGTCATCGCTGGGCGAAAGAGCATTACCCGTGTAGGCACAGCGGCTCCCGCCAGGGGTTGCGTTGCTGCCTGTTTGAACGATGGTTGCAATGGAACCCGGGGTAACATACGATGGAATGGGTGTGCCAATTTCCCAAATCCCCGTAACCGCATTGTCGGTGGACCATCCAATGAGCCAAGTGGAATCTTGGGTGGGATTTTCGATATCCAAATTGTAGGTGTTCTGGAATCCCACCAGGTAATTGAACCAAAGGCCTGGGCTGGAGCTAAGATCAGCAAAGGGAGGATAGGCACCGCCTGATGCGCCGGTAAGGTCTTGAAGACCAACAAAGTATCTCACAATGGTTCCCCGTGGCTGCGCTGGGATGACCCCGCTGTAGCTGTTCCCTGCTCCTGCTGTCAATGCAATGGTGTCGCAGGTGCTTAAGGGAAGGTTGTTGAGGCGATAGATGAGCTTGGCCCCGCTGATCAAGGTGTTGAAAGGGGGGGTAATGCTCAATGTTACGTTAAATTGCGCTGGAGTCTGGGCCGGTATATCAGCTAGCGGGGGGTACGAGAATTGAACATTGGCCAGCATACGAATGCCATGAAAGGCAAAAGCGTTCACAATGGCGTTGAGGTTGGGGGTTCCGTTGGCCAGGTTGTTGTCGTTGTCATCCGCTTGCAAGGCGTCAATCAAAATATCCGTATAAACCACGCCTTCGCTGCCGTTGGGTCCGTTGGCAAGGCCGTAGAGCGATTCGCTGAAGATCTCCATCATGCCGCTGTTACTGTTCATGTTGCGGGCCGTTCTCCACCATGCCCCGCAAATGATCTCACCATCCGCATGCACTTGTCCCACCAGATTTTGAGGATAGATTTTGGGATTAATGTCGTAGCGACGAACGATCACGTTCGGGCTGTTCAAATTGAATCCAACACCCAGCACGGGGGTATCGGTCAACGTAATCGCGTAAACATCCGAGTACCCTTCGCCTACGGCTCCGTTTCGGAACTGCGTACCCAGCGCGTTGTAGAAATAATTGGTGATGGCATGGCCATATTCGTGGTAAACAACATCAGCCACGATGGCCAGGGTATTGCATCCTCCGGCCTGGGTGTAGAAATTGATGCTGTTTCCGTTGAAAAAAGCATTGCAGTTCCCGTCGGTTCGCTCCACCTTGGTGGTCAATGGGATATCCAAGGCGGTGAAGGTGGGCAGGAAACTCTTCATGTAATCGTGTACCTTGGTGGTATGGTAATAGGCACTAAGGTGGGGAACCTTGTTCCAAAGGGAGGTGGAAGTCCCACGACCGTAATACTGGATGGTATCCCTTAGGGAATCAATAAGCAAACTGAAGGTGGGTGTGGTGGTTCCGTTATTGCCTTGGACCACTTTGGAGAAACGACCCTCCAAAGGAAAAATGCCGGTGGCAGGAAGCCCTGGCAAACCCATGTCGTAGGATCCTGTCGCTGAAGTGTAATAGGTGTTACCACCAATCGTGAATTTCAGATGCGGCAAAGGCATGGCCGAATCCAAAGGGGCAAAGGGATGTTTGGGATAAACTCGCCCCAACATGGTTAGGTTTCCGTTGGATTGTGGGGGTTGCTGGGCAAATTCCACCACCTTGTTTTCCCGCTGCCACAGGCGTCCGGTCTGAGCATCCACCAGGCAGGCGTAACGATAGGGAATTCCTTGATTATCTTGACCTTCGACCTGAATGTTGTAAACGAGATGGTACGAAACTGTCATGGCTTCTTTGCCGGGAACAGGAAGAATCTTCAAGGCCGGGTCCACCGATACCGCTTGGATATTGGTGATTCCAACAGAGGCCAGGCGTTGAGCTTCTGAGGGACGAATGCTGGCAACAGTAGAGATTTGAATTCCGGGATGCAGCTCGGAGGCCAACCAAACGAGGGCGCCCTCGGGCGTTCTTTTGAAGCCTAAGCGACCGCCGATGACTTGGAGCCCTTGGTGCCATTGTTCAAACCATTGGTAGCGGTATTTGCGGGAAGCATAGGTACTCCCTTCGCGCAATTCATCCACAGGCATGCCAAAGTCTTGGCACTCCTGACGGACGAAATCTAACACAGGATTGTTACCGGTCATGGGCAAGGCAGGCCCGAAGAGACGATGAGGCTGGCCTGTATGTTGGTCAAAAAGAATGTTCCATTCCGGGTGGCGAGCATGGAAATTGGTCCATGCTTTCCGCGCCCTCCATTGCCCTTGCAAATTTGCCTCGTAAGGGGTAGGCGCAGGTAGGCGTATTTCGAGCGGGTCCGGCGAATCTTCGGTCAGTTGGCTGGCCTGAGCGCCTTGTCCGGCTTGTTCCTGAGCGCCTTGTCCGGCTTGCTTAGGGGTAGACTTGGGAACCCCGTGGGCAGTCGTTGGGGTGTTCAAAAACAAGTTGCTTGCCATGAGGGCCAAGCAAAGACGAATCCATACGGTTCGAGGGTGTTGCATCTTCCAAAATTGAATCCCAATATTACACCCGGAACGGCCTTAATCTTGCCTTAAAAGAACCCTCTCAGAGGGCCTGGGGTTGCCTGATGGGTTTATTTGTGCAGTCGCAATGCGCCGCTTAAGGTGGGTCGACCCGCCCTTTCGATGAGGTAATAGTAGGTCCCTGCCTCGAGCCCGTTTCCGTCAAAATCATTTTGGTAGGGGGACTGGTTCAAAACCTGCTGCCCCCAACGGTTGAATATTTGGACCTTGGCTTCCGGGTAGCGGTGTATGTTTCGAATGGAGAAGGTCTCGTTGGTCCCGTCTCCGTTGGGTGTCATGATGTTGTAAACTTCAAGATCCGGTTCTTTGACCTCAAAATCCAAAAAATTGCTCCGAGCATAGCGGCCATCATCGGGGTTCTTGCTCTGTACCCAAATTCGGTACAGACCTTGTTGCCAAGGTTTGGCAAACCTGAACAGCGTATCCGTTGTTTGGCCCAAATTCAGCGAATCGGGGTCGTTGAGGATAGGCTTACTTAGCCAAAGTTGGTAAACAGGGTTGGGCCATGCCTTGGCATAGCTTAACCAAGAAACGGTGGCTTCCAAGGCGGTATCGTTCCTGAGGGTATCCCCCAGCGCGCGCAGAAGGATATTGGAGACCGAATCTCCGGGAGGGGCATCCGGGTTGCGATGGATCTGCAGAATGATTCGGAAATCTCGGGCTTCGCTTACCGGGTTTGGAACCGTAACGTTGTAGACCGTGTCCTCAATGTCCACGAAGTACCCAATATCGTACCATTGGTTTCCGAAAACCTCTTGGTTTCGTTGAAGTCGGTAGGCTTTGAAGAAGTCCGGCCGTAGGTTCACGGGTTGA
>Ga0194116_10000910_pt1 | contig 46596 bp, 65 predicted proteins | sample TA2MahsurfametaG_4_FD_148617 | JGI IMG/M metagenome (GOLD analysis project Ga0194116, IMG submission 148617) | Freshwater microbial communities from Lake Tanganyika, Tanzania - TA2015008 Mahale S9 surface | ecosystem: Environmental > Aquatic > Freshwater > Lake | place: Tanzania: Lake... | reverse complement strand
GCAGATGGACACGATGGAATAATAATAGATACTGATACTTGGAATGATACTGGTGATGAATATTCCGTTAAATCAAAACAATATGTAGTTTTCAACCCTGAAAATGTAAAACCCGCATGATGAACCTACAAGAAAACATAAATAGAATTAAAGAGATGATGGGTTTGATTGTGGAATCAGACCCAAAGGTAGGTACGGGTAAAAAACCAGAAGGTTCAGGTAGAAGGTTGTATACGGATGAAAATCCAAACGATACCGTATCTGTAAAGTTCAGGACCAAAGAAGATATTGTGGATACCCTCAATAAAGAGAGTTTCAAATCCAAATCACATAAAAGACAATCACAGATTATTAATCTTATTCACCAAAGAGTTAGAGCGGCATATCAAAACGCAAAAGACCCTGAAACAAAACAAAGACTCAAAAGAGCATTTGATTATATTAAAGGTGAAAAAGAAAAATCAAAAGAAAAAACAATTAAACTCCAAAATCAAAACGAAGGTGAATTAACTGAAAAATGTTGGCCGGGTTATACTCAAAAGGGTATGAAGACCATGTTCGGTAAGAGGTACCCTAATTGTGTAAAGAAGAAGAAAAAAATTAATTAATATATTATTTAAAGACATACAAATATGAAAAACATACAAGAACAAATATCCCGTATAAAATCAATGATGAAAAAATTAATGAATGAAGATTTTTCATCTGATGTTGATGAAATGAATTATCAAAGTTTTCATAATGATGAAAATCTACAAGATTTAAGAGATGCTTTAGAAAAAAATAAAATGGTTAGTGTTGCTTATGTAAAAAAAGATGGTTCAGTAAGACATATGTTAGTAAAACGTCATCTTTCTTCATATGTTGCCAGCGACGCACCAAAAAGTGATGCACAGTTAAATGTAGACTCCAATAACGATATAAAAAAAGTAATCGATATTAATTCTTATAAAAAAGAATTAAAGAACCTGAGATCTGTAAATCCAAATGGAGATGAAAATATGTTGAAACAAATGGCTTCTAAAAAAGCTTGGAGAACGGTAAATCTAAAAACAGTCTTAGGTTTCATGGTGGGAGGTAGATTTATAGACCTTAGAGATGAAAATGAAATTAGAGAAAGATTTGGTGAAGATGTTTATAATTCCTTAACAAGGTCTATGATAAGATCAATGGAACAAGATCAACCAGTTCTGGATCAACCTGAACCAGAAATACCACAAATTGGTGAACCATCAAGTGTGTTAGATGACACAGATGATGAAAGACAAGAAAGAAACTATGGTGTTGAGGATATAGATAGATAAACAGAAGATAATAACTTATAAAGTTATTTCATAGAATTTTATTCCTTGATCATCCTTTACTCCAATCATTTCAAACCCATTGAATTTTAATTTTCCGTTATTGTAGAAACCTTTTATATTACAAGGTTTTATATTAGTTATATTAATTTCTTTTGTTGAAAAACTATAATTACCGTTTGAGTTTTTCCAAATTAAATTCTGAAGTTTTATTCCATCTCCTCTATAATTTCCAGGAACAGGATTTATTCTAAATAAATTTCCGTGATGAAATGTGTGCAATATAATATCGTTAAATCCGTTTTTATCTACATCCCCAATTTCAAATTCTCTTATGTTTAACTCCTGATCCGTTAGTGCCAAATATTGTCCTGGAGTCATTTGGTTATTGTTGTTTATCCAAATTTGAACACCGTTAATATAACCTTCGTATGCTATTGCTAAATCGTTATCACCATCATTATCATAATCAACCGATCTCATTGAGGTGGCACCAGCATTCCCTTCGAATACACCGAGTTTACTTGGAACATTATATAGTTCATATTTGTGAGAACTATCACTATACTTATAAACCGCAATTGCATATTTGTTGGTTGCAAAATATGTTGCCCTGATTATCTCAGGTCTTTTATCACCGAATAGGTCTGTTGCATAAACGGCTCCAGTTCCATGATCTCCCGGCCATATATTTTGTTCATTAACGTTCATTAAAGTTCTATTTTCGTCAAAACTTCCATCAGGTCTTTGTGTATAGATGTGGATACCACCTGCAAATCCTTTCCAATCATTATAAGATCCCATATGTGATCCTATTACATCAACTAAACCATCATTATTAACATCAGCGGCAGTTACTGAATGATAAAAACTTTTTTTAGGTGAAACTTGTTTCCACACAAGTTTATCACCAATAGTTTTAACCATATATAAATGACCTCCCGGCCAAGGTTGAACCGTTTCCGTTCCAAAATCACAATAAACAATTGTACCATTATTATCAACAACTTCATAATTTCTTGCTCCTGTCATTTTACCTTCAGGATATGAATTTTCAAAAGACCACTGATTATTAGTTTTAACAAAGTGTAAAGCAGGAAATGCGGTGTCTTTATTTGATGGTAAAACAATCATGTGTTCTTTATTTCCAACAGAGTATACTAACCTATTAGATATACTTTCCTCCATTTCACCATATAATTTATATGGTTCCCCATATCCATTTAGAGAAATTTTAAATGTGTCAATTTTCATACCGTAAAGTGGTGTTACAACATTTGGTTCTACCGCTAAGTTATCTGATTTACTACATGAAATCAGAAATAATGAGATTATGATTATGTATTTCATAATACAAAGATATGTATTATTTGGAATATCACAAAAAAAATATACAAAATTGATTACCAATAACTTAGTATAAAATATAACAAATATTTATTTATATGATTATTTTTGTAATAGTATCGGCAATCATATTAGGTTGGTTTGTAGGTAATATCATTTTAGATGAATGGGTAAATGAAAGTAATGATGAAATAAACGAAGACATTAATTCTTCAAATATTCATTAATAAATCCGATAGTGCTCGGGATTATGTTTCTTATTTGTAGAATTTCGTAATAAGTAAAAAAACAATATTCAGTGTGTTCTTCATTCAGTTTAATTTTGGTTTCGTCAAATTCAGATGAATTGTAATAATAAACAAAAATATTTGGATATTTTTTTAATATGTTCACATTTGGAATATTTAATCCAAGTTCTTCTTTAATTTCTCTTATGACGGATTCTATAGGAGTCTCATTTTCCTCTACTTTTCCACCAGGTAAACCATAAAAGTTTGGATACTTATTTTCATTAGACCCTCTCTTTAACAAAAGAAACTCGTTATTTTTAATAATCAACAAAAGTGATACCATAAAGATAAATACATAAGATGGTCATATTTATTTATGTATGAAAATTCAAATTTTCGAATCTCAACTCAAATCTTTGATTAATTCACAAAAAGAGATACAAGAAGTTGATCTTGATGCAATTTCACATTTTAAAGAGTGTTTAAGATCAAGATCTACGGGATTTTCTTCGTTTGAAGTTGAAATTTGGTTCAAATATAAAGGAACAATAAATAAAACGATTGTTGGAGAATACCCCTTCGATTTGGATGTTCAAAGCAAGTTAGACCAATTATATAAAGTATTGGAAATGTATACCTTACCTGAAGATAAACAATATGTTGTCGTATTACACAAATTTGATATTGATTACGAAAAAATAGATTTTTATAGTGAATCAGATAGACGTAAATTTATTTTGAATTTTACACAAAATCAAGGTATGGCTTACTTAAAAACGCCAGATGGAAAAAAATGTCCATCAAGTATTGGTGATACGCTTGTTGTAATAGTAAGAAAAAATAAGGCGGTAACAACTTTTCTACACAGAAGAAATGAAGGTATGAATATTGAAAGTTTTCAAAAAAGAGAAAGTGTGAAAGGTATCATAGACGATGTTATAAATGTGAAAGATATTGAATTTCATGCCGTTTCAAAAAAATCAAAACTCTCTTCTGATAGGAAATCAGAAATGCCGAGATTCAGTTATAATGTGATTTTAAAAAATAATCAAAAATGAATAATTATAAAAGCTTTTCATTATTAATTATTTTCAAAATGTCTATGGCTAATTTTTTATGCCCCTCTTCACTGTAGTGTCTATCTTTAATTACACCACCTGTTTCTTGATATATGGTTTGATATTCCTTAAATGGTAACATTTGGTTTTGTAAAATTAAAAAATGATCAGTGACATCTAACCAACTAATTCTAACTTTATCTTCAATAAATTCAGTAAGTTTATCAAATTTATGATCAAAATTTATAAAATATACCTTTTTTCCTTGTGATACATAATCTCTAATTAAGTTTTTGTCATTTTCCAAATTAAAATCAACTATTAAATTCGCATACTCACGAACCATTTCTTTCGTTTTTTCATTTGCGTTTTGCCATCCTTTCACACAAATTGGTCTATCACCAAAATTACTATCCCAAACTTTAGTTGGTGTTTTTTCCTCATGTTTAACCCAAGTCCAATGATAAACTTTATTGTATTGTAAAATTTTGTTTATTATTTTTATATAATTCATAATAATTTGCCAATATGTTGAGTTGTCACCGCGATTAACGCCAATTTCTTGTATTGTTTGTTGTGTGATTAAATCATTAGGTGAATTATGACCAGAAAAAGGAGTCATGGAGACTAACTCGTTTGTATTGGAAGCTAAAGGAAATCTAGTAATTTCAGTCCAATTAAAAATTACAATATCGTTTTTATTGATATTATTCATTTCATTTACAAACACATTAAATATGTGATAGTTACTTGCACCACCAAACGCTCTTCCAAAAAAATCTAAATTTAAATTTTCCGCAATTATTTCACCATAGGTTTTAGGTATATAATTTTTTTTATAATCTTTATAATCTAAAGCCCATTTGTTTTGTGTTGTAAAATGTTCTGAAAAAGATTGACTAAAAGAATCACCAAATACCCAAATTTTTCTTTTTTTATTATTTGATAAATTTTGTATATAATCATTTATACCTGATTCTAAAAAATATTTAGGATCCCATCTTGGCATCCATTTATCTCTTTTACTTTCTGTAAAAAATTGATATCCATTAGGTATCTCATTTTTTTGATAATAATCATATTCATCTATACCTAAACATTCTAAAATATTTTCGAATGTTCTTGATTGTCCAGTCCCTACTTCATAAAATTTACCACATATTTCATCATAGTTTTTTAATGCGTGTAAATTTGCTGAAATAACATCTTTTATATATACAAAATCTCTACGTGGATTACCAGGGAACAGTTTAATGTTTTCATTATTTGTTTGTTTATCCATCATTTGAAAAACAATTGATGACATATTTCCTTTATGTGATTCACCATATCCGTAGACGTTAAAATATCTAAGTGCAACTCCACCGTTCAAAATAACATATTGTTCAGCGACATACTTACTCCATCCATATAAATTAGATGGGTGTAGATTGTTAATACCATAATTCGCGGCAGAAGATGAATAAATTAATTTACAATTATTTGCTTTACAATAGTCCGAAATTATTTTAGTTGATTCATAATTTCTTGTCATCATATATGTAGCGTCCTTTTCCAAAGTATCGGAACAAGCACCAACATGAAATATGACATCAGGATTATAATTTTCAATACTATTTAAAAATGTTGTGGTCCATTTGGGATAATTAAAAAAATCTTCATTTATTTCATAAACATCATAACCCAATTCTTTTATTGAATGTAATAAATTTTTACCAATAAATCCTTTAGTTCCTGTTATAATTACTTTCATAAATTATTTAATTTTTCTTCAATTTGTTTTGCTAAAAGTTCACCATATTGTTTATTACCAAAATATCCTGCGTGATCATCTCCATGCACACCATTAGTCTCGAATCTAACCGTTAATTTATGTTTATGTGCGTAATCACTAACATCCCTACACCCATCAATTTCAATATTTCTATAAAGTATTTCATCATTTCTAAATAAATCTTCCATATCATCATTATAAATCAAACCAGGATCACTGAGACAATAAAAATATTGAATTTCGTTGTGTTGTAAAAAAGAAAATAAATTCAATAAATTACTTGATACTTCAATTTGATATTTCATTGGATCAAAATAATTATTTAAATTATTTATGATGTCATTTTCAATTCTTCCTTTAAAAAAATCAGGATGGAATCTTCTTGATTTTATAGAATAATTCTCAACAACAGAAACATCTTCCGCTTTATAATTATTCCATTCAACGTTTACAATTACATAATCATCAATATCTCTACAATACATTTCAATTCTTCTAATTGGATCATTGATTTGTAAAAATAAAATTTGTGTTTTTAATTTTTTGATACCAGTTTTACGTATGTATTCGTTAGTTGTTCTTATTAGTCTTGGTGCCCCACTTCCTGATGCAGCATCATTAACAAGTCTCAAATTAAAATGATCTGCAACTATTCGAGGATATGTCACATCTTTTTCATTTTTCCATCTTTTGATACCATATAATTTATCATAAACAAATGGTTCATTACTTCTATTTGTTAATCCACAATCTAGACCGCCACCGGCTGTATGTGAACATCCATTAGCATAAAACGTTGTATATTTTTCCATATTAAGGTGTTGTTACTCCTCTTTTTGAAACAACAATTGATGCCATCTTATTTGCAAAAATTATTGATTCTTTTTTATTTTTAGTTTCAAAGTATTTTAATATAAATGAAGTTGTAAATGTGTCACCCGCACCACTTACGTCTATAGTTTCTTTTGGTGACGGAGATTCGAAAATTTCATCTTCAAACATACATCCTTTAGAACCTAAAGTTGTTATAATATTATTATGTCCTTTAACTTCTGTATTTTGTTTAAATTCAGATTCGTTCATCTTAACAAATGAAAAAGATTTTACAATATCAAGATTTAAAATCTTTTTAGAATCAAGAATTGAAAGTCTTGATAAACATCCAATCTTAGCAATGTCATCATGGTTTAAAAATCCTTTATTGTAATCACTAACAATGACTATATCCGAATTTATTATAAAATTCAAATTTTCATCATCTAAAACAAATTTATCAATATCTTCCTCACCCTCATCAATTCTAATAAACATGTGATTAGATTTATTGTCAACATATCTAGTTTTTGTAATTTTTTTATTTTGGTATATACCCATAATTTCAATATTGGGAGATAAAACTTTTGCGTTTTCAACAACATTTCCAGCCATACCTGAGTTTGTCGTTATTTTTACTGGAGTAAAAACAGGAACGGGCGCTTCAGGACTTAACTTTTTACAATCACCGTAAACAAATATATCTTCACAAAATTCACCTATTACCGTCATTATCATATGATAGTATTTTACTTGTGGATTTTTCTTTTATTTTTTCGTAAAACAAAACTTTATTAACATATTCATGTCCTATAACCGATTTATATTCATAATCATCCCCCACCACCATTATATCAGTTTGCCATTGTTTTATCATATCTACCAAAGACTCATCAGAATCAAATGAAACAACGCTGTCAACAAAACGTATGGACTTCATAAACCCCATTCTATCTCCTAAATTATTATATGGTCTATCATCACCCTTTCTTTGTTTGACTCTCTCATCAGAGTCTATACCCACTCGCAGTATTCCAAAAGATGAAGCATATTCTAAAAGTTTTATGTGTCCAATATGTAAAACATCGAATGTTCCGTTTACCCAAACTTTCATTTTTGTGAATCTCCTTTCCAAACTCTATATGAATCAAAATCGAAGTGTTCTGTTGAAACTTCAAAAATGATACCTTCTGTCATTGCAATTAGTTGATGTGGTTGACCTGGTCTTTGTCTAACAGTGTCCCCGTGAACTAAATGTTTTTCATGAACTTCTGCTGTGTCAGTATCAATCCATTTGTAAATGAATGTTCCACTTTGGACATACCACGTTTCATCTTTTACTAAATGGTAATGCATAGAAAATTTGGCTCCTTCTTTGAAACAAAGTAATTTCCCACAATAAAGTTCATTGTTTATTATTATAACTTCTTCCCCCCAACCTTTTGGTATCGTACAACTTTTACATCTGTGAACATTAATAATTTTTGGCTTTTCCATAATAAAGAATATAAACAAAAAAATTTATCAAGTCAAATAAAGTATTTATAATTATGAAAATTATTATTACAGAATCTCAATTAAAAAATTTAAAATCCGACTGGAAAGTAATAAAAGGTAAACTGTGTAAAAGATATGAATTTAAAACTTATAAAGAAGTTTTAGATTTTGTTCAAATGGTAGGTAAAATTGCAGAAGAACAAAACCATCATCCCGAAATGATAGTAAAATATAATGAAGTAATTGTCACGATGTTTGACCACGAAGCCGATAAAATATCGGATAAATGTTACAAATTTACAAATGCGGTGGATGAAATGATGATGGATAATGATGAGGAAATTGATGAAAGAAGTAGAAGTTTTGCATTTACAAGAAAAAAACGATTATTTAGTAAATCTGAAATAAAATCAAATCCTATGAGATATAAAGAATATGAAAGAATATTAAAGGGGGTATATGACATTAGGTGACGTATGTGAATTCAAAACAAATTTTCCTGATGCAGATTTTTGGTTACAAAGAAAAGGATCAGAAACCTCAGTAGGGAAAGTGACTAAACAATTTTACGAAGAAAACATTGGGGTGAAAATCAAAGAAGATTTCCGTGATAAGTTAGACTCAAATTATCTTTACTACTATTTTCAATTTTTACATCAGAAAGGGGTTTTTTCTCCGATGTCACACGGGTCATTAAAGTTAAAAAATATAAGATTATCAGATATTAAATCTATACCTATAGAATTTAAATAGTGTACGTGTCCATAGACATATAATCAACTACTAAATTTCCGTTTTCATCATTAGCCAAATTAATTTCTAATGTATCTCCGATAGTGATTATACCTTCACCATTTCTCTCCTCAGTTTGTAATTTTTCCCAATCTAAGTTTATAGTTGTGTATTCATATTCCTCATTAATAGAGCTTCCGCCTTCAATAGGTTCTTCAAAATAATCTACTCTGATGTCTAACGTTTTTTCTCCTCTGATAGCATACAATGATACAGATTTTACACCCCACGACCTATGTTCCATATCTATTTCAAATAATAATGTAACACCTTCATTTGCTGTTATATCATTGATTTCCTTACCTTTAAAAGTAGATTTTCCGTAATAAAATCTAACATTGACCTCTCTACGGTAACTGTTATCGTTTTCCATAAGTAATTGATTTTTAATTACTTGTAGTTGTTTTTCGGTAATTAATACTTTTTTCATATCTATAAATATTACACAAAAATAAGAATAATTTTTGGTATATCCAAAAATATCACTATTTTTGTTTAAAATAATCAATTATGAAAAAGAATATTTTATTGGGGTTTTTGATATCCCTTTCGGTTACTTGTTATTCACAGATACCCGATCTTGCATTAAGAACATTGAATGGAGAACTGAAATCATCTGATTTTGAAGATCAAAAAACCTATATGGTTAATATTGATACTTTGAAATGGGATAAAGAATTGTTATCTGGAGACATTGTTTTTTATGATAAAAAAATAGATATGATAAAAAAAATTCGAAATTCAATAAAATTTTTAAAAGGAAAAGAGGTAAACTATTTTGCAGATTTACAAGATAATATGACTTATTATCCAAGAAAACAACATTGGTATATGTTAATTGATGAATATAGAATCGATTGGTGGTTTTCAGTTAATGACCCAACAAAATTGGAAACAATAACATTAGTTAAATAAAAAACGGGGTATAATCCCCGTTTTTTTTTATTTAGTTGGTTGTGCTTGTTGTGGCTGTGCTTGTGGTTGTTGTGGAAATAAAACTTGTAAAAGTTTTTGTGCTTCTTGTTTATTTACAACTTGATTCAATTGACCATTTGCCTTTCTTACTAAAGCTTGTTGTAACCAAGTTTCTGAGTTTGGTTCTAATTGTTTTAAAAAATCTAAAAATACTTTTGGGGTTTTCTCTCCCCCACATACGAACATTACATCCGCAATATCTACGGGGATTGTGTTGGCCATAGGATCTGTTTCTCTTTTCAAACTATTTGGAACAACCTTTACGACTCCTTTTGAATACAAATCAATTATACTATTATCATCTCTCATTGCAGTTTGTGGGTTAGCATCGTATGCACTTACACCTTCTGGTCTATTTGCAACTAAATTTAATCTGTGACCTAATCCTTGTGTAAGTGTTTTTGGGTCTGTTAGTGCATAAACTTGGAAATTGATTCCTCCATTTCTACCATCTCCCTGATCCAAATTAATATTTGCTATAATTTTTTTAGGAAACAAAGGGCTTGTAATATAATTTTGTTTTGATTTTACCGCATTAATCATTTGATCACCTAACAATTGTTGTGGATCTTTTGTTTGTTGTTGTGTATTAGTGGGTGCAGTTTGTTCATTTATCACTCTGTTAATCACTTTTTTTAACTGTGTCTCAGTTAAGACTACTACTTTCTTTCCCATAAAATAAAAATTTGTTTATAGTAATAAATATATTCTGATTAGTATTTATTTAATAATAACTAAAATCTTAAAATTATGTTACTAAAATTAGGTTCAGAAGGAGAAGACGTAAAAAAATTACAAATAAAACTTGGTATCGACCCAATTGGAAAATTTGGACCAAAGACCGACGCGGCGGTAAAGGCTTGGCAATCGGCAAATGGTTTATCACCAGATGGGGTAGTTGGACCATCAACATGGGCAAAATTGATGAGTGAGTCCGTGAGTAATACTCATACAATTATAACTGAACCTGCACCTATTAAAAGTGTTGGTGGTTTAAAATTAGAAAAATTAAGAGGACACATTCCTGATGCTGTAATCGCTCAAATACCTGACACTGCATCAAAATTTAATATTAATACACCATTAAGACTAGCACACTTTTTAGCACAATGTGGACATGAGAGTGGGGGTTTTAAAGTAACACAAGAAAATCTAAACTATTCTGCAAAAGGTCTTATGGGGATATTTAAAAAGTATTTTCCAACACAAGAACTTGCGGAATCATATCAAAGACAACCACAAAAAATTGCAAACAAAGTTTATGCTTCTCGTATGGATAATGGTAGTGAAGCAAGTGGTGATGGTTACAAATTCCGTGGCCGCGGTTATATCCAATTGACCGGTAGAGCAAACTATACAGCATTTGGTAAAGCAATTAATGAAGATATTGCAAACAATCCTGATGTTGTTTCAGGTAAACATGCATTATTATCGGCTGCTTGGTTTTGGTCTAAAAACGGATTAAACACATTGGCGGATGGTGGCGCGTCTGATCAAGTGGTTACATCAATAACAAAGAGAGTAAATGGTGGAACAATCGGATTACCCGATAGAATTAAACACTTTAAAGAATATTATCACTTATTATCATAAAAAAAGGAGAGGTAAACTCTCCTTTTTAATTTATATCGTCATCATCTTTTTCTAAATCTACACCTTTAAATTCTCCATATCCGTCTTTTTGTGCTATTTGTAATTTTTCACTCAATTCCTTCCATTTGGCTGCCGTTAGAAATATTGATTTGGTTTTATCTGTAACATTTTTTTCAGGTTGAACACCTTCATATATTCTATAAAAAGATCTTTCATTTGGTTCATTTGAATTCTGTGAGAAAATCTCAACAACATATTTTTTTTTGTTTTCTCTATCAATGTAAACGTCCCAATCAATCTTAGAATAGTTGTTATAAATAATTCCACCCTTTTTTATCCAATCACCCATCTCTTTATTGTATATACCATAAATGTTTTGTGTGTAATGAGCAAGTAAAACTGTGGTCTCTTTTTTTCGACTTCTCGCACTTACTTGATAGGTTGATGACAATGTTTTAAGATATAATGTTCCAATACCTTCATTATCACCTAAAGCTCTTTTTACCCAAATTGTTAAATAATTTCTTTCAGATGCATTCTTTTTTATTTCATCTAATATTGGTCCACTAGAAAACTTATCAAATATATTTGTACCGAAACCAGTACTAATACTCATCATATAAGCTTTTTTCAAACCCTCATCCATTGAATGCCAAGATTCTACTTTTTGTAAACCCATGTTTGGTAAATTTACAAATTTTAATTTTGATTTTCTATCTTGTCTTGAAAATTCATATGGGTGGCCACTTACTTCATTAATTCTTGTGATTTTGTTAGACATTACTGATTCGTCATCCGAATAAGGGATATAAATTAATTTATCTAAATGGTTTGCTAACTTAGGATAGATTTGTAATAATCTGTCAACTGTTATTGATGGTTCACCAGGATTATCTATACCTGTAAGTGCAAAGTTATTTCTCGTATTAGGATCAAAAACTTGTAATGCGGACAAATAATACTTATTAATTTCCTTATTTTTTTCTACATCTGGATCTTTTGATTCGTCTATAACAAAATAAAAACTTCTATTCGCTCTTTTAGATTCATACGCGTTTGCCTGATTAGACCAAGCGGTTGTACACCACTGAAATCCATTTAATTTTTTTTGACTATACATAGTCCCCAAATAATACCCATAAAATATTGATTTTAATTGGTTGTCTATTGAATAAACCCTAAAACCCTCTTCATTAATTAATGCTGTGGTAGGATTATACCACAACTCTTTAGATGCAATTTCTTTATCAGGTGTTGGTTCTCTTTTTTTAGGATCTAATACCTGATTTTGTTCCTCTTCTTCTTCATCACCCTTAGATTGTATTGGATGAAATTCGTCATATAAAAACTCAGCTTGCTTCGCATTATACTTTAAAGGGTCAGTTAAAAACCTCTCCTCAAATTTAACTTCACCATGTTTACCATCAAATTTTTTTAAAAAGGTATAAATTTGAGGTCTATATGCATCATAAGTTGTGACTTCACCTGTTTCTTTATCTTTTGACTTATACTCAAATTTTAACTTTAATTTGTCTGAAACTTTAGTAAACCAATTAATAATATCACGAGATTTTTCAGGAGTTAAATTAGGATTTTCAGATAACCAAGATTGAATCTTTTGATTTAACAATTGTTCTTTTTTACTATTTTCAAGAACTAAATCATAGACTAATTCGCGTATTTTCATAAAGATAAATATACTATAAATACCTTTTGAAAATTGTCAAATACCAAATTTATTCAGAAATTGACATTTCTGATCTTATAAAAGACTTTTTTAAATTTTCTAACTCATCAAGGATTGATTTACACATCTTTTCAATCATGAGTATTTTCATTAAACTATCAGCATTATTGTTGTCAATTTCACTATTGTAATTTGAAAGAAGAACCATTTTCATAAGATTTTCACTTTCAACCTTTGCCAACTTTTCTTTTTTCCTTTGAAAATACCTTTTCGAATTTTGTCTAGTACAATCTATACAATAGTTACTGTGACCGTCTAATACAAGTTTGTTCTTGTAGAAGTTTTCCAAAGTTTTTTCACTTTTGCAACCTGAACATTTTTTCATGTTTAAAATCTCCATAGTCAGTTTTATTTGAATACAAAAATATGTATATTATAATTAATATCAAAATATTTAAAAAATATTTTATATAACAAAAATTAAGTTATATTATGCAGAAAATTGTAACAAAAATTGGTTATTATACGATATATGAGGAAAAAACTAAAAATGGTATAAAATATGTTGTTGATAGTGGTAAGAGGATTTACATAGAGAGATTAAAAAAATACATAGTGAATCCTTACAGAGATACAAAAGAATTTAAAAATATAAAAGACGCAAAAGATTATATTTTATTAAGGTTAAAAAATAATAGCAAAGAAAAATTTGACCGAATAAATAAAATACCAAAATCATTATATCTGATTCTAATAAAAGAAGAGTCTACAGACAAGACATTTGTAAAAGTTGGAATTACGTCAAAAAAATTTTTGATGAGAAGGTTTAGTAAAAAACACGGATACAAAGGTTATATAATTGAAAGTATACTAAGAAGAATTGACACACCTAATGCAGAAATATTAGAAGAAACTATAAAAGAAAAAATTAAAAAGAAAAAATTAATTAAAAAATATAGACCAATTTTGAAATCTTTTTCAGGTTATTCTGAATGTTTTGATATTTTAAGTTTAGATGAAATTGTAAAAATTTTTGATGATCAGACTAAATCCCTTTAGTCCTTCTTTTCCTTATCTGTTTTTAATTTGTTAGAATTGAAAGGGGTTTTTGGGTCTTTTTTGTCTTTTTTTTCGTCCTTGTCAAGTAAAGATTTCAAATCATAATTACCTAAATTAACACCAGGTCTAAATTCTTTATTTTCTTTATTTTCTTTATTTTCTTTTATTTGATGATCAATTATCTTTTTTACTTGATTTTCGGTGAATATATATTTTTTCATATTATTTGATTAATCTTTTTTTCTTGTTCAAACTTTCGTTTTCTTTAGTTAAGAATTCAACTTTTACTGAAAGTGCTGCTACTTCTTTGGTTAAATTTAATACCATATTTCTTAAATCATCCTTTTCTCTAGATGAAGTTAATAAAAGTGCCTCAAGCTTAGTTATTCTATCTTTACAATCGTGTCTAATAAAATCGTCTTCTCTTTCTTTGCGTAATTGTTTTTTTTCGTAAAATCTAAATGCTGCTGCTGAACCAAGTACTGTTATTACCGCAATTAATACTGAATAAATGTTTTCCATATTTTATATAAATACCACCATAAAAAATAAAAATTTGAATTTTTTTGCTTTTACGGCGGGGTTATCCATAATTAATTTAAAGATGACAAAAAGACAGGTTATATATATGTTATTTTAATTCTATTTTTTTATTTATATGTTATAATTGTTTTTTAAAATTAGTGGTGAAAACGGGGTCACCACTAAGAATTGTAGTTAAGGTAGAGGTCCCTCTACCTTTTTTTAATCATCTTTTAATTGTATAATAACAATTTCTTAATGTAAAAAATCTAGTTTTACTAACCTTATTTTGTAATTATTATCGAACTAACTTAATATTATAATGAAAAAATACCTATTAATCGTTTTATTACTGCCGATCGTGTCTTTTGGTCAAATCACAATAAAAGGCGTAACCAAAACAAAGTCAGAAAAATTATATTTTGCACATATCGTTTTTAAAGCTTCAGACGGTAAAACATTCACAACAATATCGAATGAGAATGCCGATTACTCTATTACATTAAATGAGGGTGTTTATGAAATTAAAAGTACCTATGTGGGGTATAAAGATTATATTAATCAAATCACATTAACTAAAGATATTGAATATGATGTGTTATTTGAAGAAGATAGTAAACAATTAAACGAGGTTGTGGTAAGGTCTGTACCCCAAAAAGTCACTGAAGTTTCAGTTATCAGAACAATTAGAAATAGTAATGTAGTATCCGATGGTTTATCGGTTGAGTTTATTAAAAAAACCCCCGATAGAAATTTAGGTGATGCTCTTAAAAGAGTAAGTGGTGTTACAATCCAAAATGATAAGTTTGTGCTTGTGAGAGGATTGGCAGATAGATACAATTCAGCGTGGTTAAACAAAACGCCATTACCATCAACTGAGCCGGATAGAAGGGCGTTCTCTTTTGATATTATTCCAACATCATTAATCGATAATATAATTGTTTCAAAATCATCTGCAGCAAATTTACCAGGCGATTGGAGTGGGGGTTTAGTACAGGTTTCCACAAAAGAAATTTCTGATGATTTTTTTAGTATGTCATTGGGAAGTGGTTGGGGTTCGGTGTCCTCTTTAAGGGATTTTAAGTTAGTTCAAGCCACTGAATTTCCTTCCACATTCCCATCCACATACAAATACCGAATTAGTGGTAATGGTGATAAGAGAGCATACACTAAATTATTTGATAATCCACAAACTCAAAACTTTACTTCACTTCCAAACTTAAATGGTGGGCTATCTTTTGGATTTAAGAAAGGAAAATTTAATTCTTTATTTAGTTCAACAATAAGAAATTCTTTTGTTTTAAACTATATTGAAAGAAAAGATTATCAATCATCTACTGAATTAGCTTATGATTACAAAGACACCTTATTTACAAAAAGATTTTCGGCAAATGGTTTACTTAACTTAACTTATTTAGGTGAGAACAGATATAGTTGGAAAACATTAGTGAACTACCAAGCAGATGATACGTATCTAACTCGCAATGGTGAAAATTTTGATAATGTTCAAAATGTTTTAAGCACATCCTCAAATCACATTAATAATGTTGTTATCAATTCTCAGTTTGATGGTAAGATTAAAACATTAGATTTTAATTTAGGATACAATTATATTTTTAGAGAACAACCTGATTACCGAGTTAACCCAATTACAAAATCATTGGGTATAAATGAGACATACCAAACTGCATGGAGAGACACATATCGTTTTTGGAGTGTAATGGATGAAAATTCTTTCAATGGTAATATCAATAAAGAATTTGGTAATATTAAAATGGGCGGCGGTTACCTTAAAAAGATTAGAGGATTTAATGCTAGAGTTTTTAGGTATCAATCAATAGACCTATTGGATGAAATAACAAATAATACCGATAGATACACAGCTAATTTTGATTTAGGTTCTCTTTACTCAATGTATGAAGATGAGTTTGGTAAATGGAAACTTAATGCTGGGTTGAGGGGTGAATATAATTTATTCGGCGTTCAGACCGCAGATTTTAGTGGTAGTAAAGTTAACGTTAATAGAGAATACCTAGATATTTTACCGTCACTTAATCTTTCATTCAATGAAGAAAAAAGTAAATATAGATTTTCACTGAGTAAGACATTAGCAAGACCTGAATTCAGAGAAGTTGCTAATTTTGCGTATTATGATTTTGTAAGAAATGCGCAAATATTAGGAAACTCAAAGTTAGAAAAATCTGATATATATAATGTTGACTTAAAATACGAATGGTATCCAAAAAATGGTGAAAATATTTCAATATCTGCATTTGGTAAAAATTTTGTTAAACCTATTGAACAAATAGTTGCCGATGGGTCTGTTCCTTCCAACTTATTATTAACATATACGAACCCGAGCTCGGCAATTTTATACGGTTTAGAAATGGAGGTTAGAAAGAAAATAAATGGTTGGTTTGATTTTTATACAAACGCATCATTTATTAATTCTGAAGTAAATGTCAACGGAATTAAAAGACAACTACAGGGGCAATCTAACTATGTTTTAAATGGCGGTATAAACATACATAAGAAAAACAATACAATAAACATCACCTATAATAGAGTGGGTGATAGAATTTCAGCGGTGGGTTTTCAGGGCTATCCGGATATCTTTGAAAATAGTAGAGATGTTTTGGATATAACCCTTCTCTATAAAATAAAAAATGGTGAGGTAAAATTTGCGGTAGGCGATGTGTTTGCTCAGCCATCAGTCTACTATCAAAAATTACAAAACCGAAATCTAATAAAAATAAACAATGAAACAACAATTTCATTATCATTAAATTTAAATCTATGAAAAAACTATTAGTGGCTATTTTAGCATTAGGATTATTTACAAGTTGTAATAAAGACTTGGGTGGTATTGATCAACCAATCAATGTCCCGCTCACAACAACACTTAGTGGAACTTATCAAGAAACCATTACATTAACATCTGATAAAATTTGGACACTTAAAGGATATGTTTATATCACAAATGGTTCTCGTCTTATCATTCAGCCTGGTACAACAATTGTATCTGATATTGCGGAAAAAGGTGCATTGATTATTGAAAGAGGCGCACAAATAATTGCGGAAGGAACTCCAACAAAACCAATTGTTTTCACTTCAGGAAAACCTGAAGGACAAAGGGCGCCCGGTGATTGGGGTGGTGTTGTAATATTAGGTATGGCTAAAACCAATAGAGCAACTGAACCAACTATTGAAGGTGGTGTTGGTAGGGCTTACGGTGGGACTTTAGATACCGATAATAGTGGTGTTCTTCGTTATGTGAGAATTGAATATGCAGGAATTGCAGCAATGCCAAATTCTGAAATCAACGCATTAACATTGGGTGGAGTTGGTAGTGGGACAATTATTGAGAATGTTCAAACTATTTACGCTAACGATGATGCATTTGAATTCTTTGGTGGAACTGTAAATGCTAAAAACTTATATGCATACGCAACAGCAGATGATGATTACGATTTTGATTTTGGATATACGGGAACAATCACAAACGGTGTGGCAAAGAGAGACCCGCAATTTGTAGATAATGGTGATGCTGGAAATGGTGTAGAATGTGATAACGATGGAACAGGTTCACCGGCTCAACCTTACACTCATCCAAAACTTTACAATATGATTTTAGTGGGCCCTAATAACGCTTCTTCTTTATCAAACCACAATTTAGGTTTAAGATTTAGGAGAGGGACTCAATTCACAATGAAGAATAGTATTGTGTGGGGATGGATGAAAGGTGGTTTAAGTTTAGAAAGTAACGAAACCGCAGGATTTGTGAAAGATGGGGTTTCAGTATTTGAAAACAATTCAGTAGGAACATTCAATCCAACACTAAACTTCATCAGTAAAGCAACTACAATCTTAACAAGTGAACAATTAAAAACATTGGCACTTTCAAAGAATAATAAAGAGATAGATGTTGTAATACCTGAATTAGATAAGCCTGTATGGGTAAATGGTTGGACTAGGTTTCCAACAAAAGGTAATTAACACTGTCACAATTCTTCAAAGATTAGTGACATAAAAATAAAGGGAGTATTAGATTCCCTTGTGAGGGGACTTGAAAAAATCCCCCTTTTTTATTATATTCCTTTATGGAAAGTATTATTATAAATTTTTTTGGTGGTCCCGGTATTGGTAAGTCAACACAATCTGCAGGACTTTATACCATAATGAAAAAAAATCACTACGATGTTGAGTTGACATATGAGTTTCCAAAAATAGTAGCTTGGGAAGAAAATTTTTCAGCGGTAAAAGATCAATTTTATATTACCGCAAATCAACATAGAAATATTAGTCGTTTGTATGGAAAAGTAAAATACATAATTGTTGATTCCCCAATAATATTGGGTATGGTTTATAAAAACAGATATAACGATAGACCAGAATATCCATCTATGTTCTATGACGAAAGCTTTGATAACTTTATTATTGAACTATTTAAGAAATATAATAGTTTAAATATTCTACTTAACAGAGATGATAAGACTTACAATGAAAATGGGAGATTTCAAAATTTACAGGAATCTAAAGAAATTGATGAGGTTATTAAGCAACGACTATTGGCTAATAGTATACCTTTTGTTGAATTTAACGTTCACAATAACACTTCTTTGGATATATTTAATTATATAAAAAATCTAAATTTAAAATGAAAAAAATAATTTACTTTTTAACGTTTATTTTAATAAACTTTACAACAAATGCTCAGGACACAATTAGAGTTAAAAATGATGTGTTTGAGGTCCTTTATTCACAAAAGTTAGAACAACCCTTATGGATAAAATATCGTTCAATAAATCGTCCCACAAACGTTAATAGAGGAACTATGGACTTTTATAAAGAACCAAATATAAAAACATCCGATGCCGATGATTACGCTAAAAACATTTATGATAAAGGTCATGGTGCGCCGGCAGCAACATTTTCAGATAATGAAAAAAACTTAAAACAAACTTTTTCCTATCTTAATTGTATTTTACAAAACCAATACCTTAATAGAGGTGAGTGGAGATTATTAGAGGAACAAGAAAGAAAGTGGGATGATATTGAAAATTTAACTGTTATTATAAAAGTATTTTTTGATAATCCTGTCAAACGATTACCAACAGGTGCAGCAATCCCCTCACATTTACAAAAACATATCTACTTCGAAAAACAAAAAAAATGGTTGTGTTATGTATTTTTGAATGAGAAACCAAAATTTAAGTGGCAACAACTCGAGATGCTTTGCAACTGAAAAGATCATAGGTTATATGTTTTTAAAAAAAGAGCTAATATTTTTTGATAATAGGTTATATTACGTATACAGGAAATTCAAAATGGGACAAATTAAAGAGGGTAAAGTAAACGAAGTTAAAGATTTTTGGAATTGTGATTTAGTATTAAGAGCAAAATCGGATTCGGATGAAGTTTTATTTTTAAGAGAAATAACTGAAGCAGATTTATCCAATTAACTTTTTTATATCTTTAATACAAGTTTTGGTGTATTTTTCTTCGTTCCTTTTTGCCTCTCTTTCATAAGGATTTGTTGAATAATAATAGTTTTCTTCGTAATTTTTATAACGAGTCCTTGATTGTAAATAATGGGTATATTCATGTATGACGGTAGAAACTACGTCATAAATTGTAGCACAATTACTTCCATAAATTGTGATCTTGTTTTGATAGAAACAATAACTACCATATAGAACTTGGTTTTTTATGTCTCTTTTACTTTTAGTAAAATCAAAAACCAATCTCTTTTTTTTCCTTTCATTTGATCCAAAATTCTCTTTACACCATTTTAGAACCAAAAGTGCATATCTTTTTTTTCTCTTGAAACCAATACTACTGTGACTCATTTTTTTTAGTATCTGTTTTAATTTTTCTTGACACTTTTTTAGTTGATCTTGTTATTTCTACTACACCATCAAAATTTTTGGAAATATCGTCTAATATCGCGGCAAATTCATAATTCTCGCTCTCTTCATTTTTTTTCCATAAAATATTAACAAAACTTTTCAGTTCTAAATCTGTGAGTTTTGTTCTCAATTTTATTGAATTTACCATTAATTTGAATACCATATATTGTACACTCAACTTTTTTTCTTGATTTAGAGTAAAATAGTTTTCCACAGTCACATTCGACATAATTGTGTTACTTACATTATCTAAAAATGAGACAAAAGATGGGTGATTTATATTAACTTTCATGCCTTTCGTTTTTTATAAATATTATAATCGTTTTTTTATTTTAAAAAAAAGGGACAATTTTTTGTCCCCTCCCCGCCCTTTTATATATACATATAAATACGAGGTTTATTTACCCCATTTACCGTTTCTTACTAACTGAGCAATTATAGAATAAACGGACAAATCCTTATAGGTATCGTCTACAGATTCCCCAACATTATTTTCTTTATTAAAGACAACAAGTTGTTTTATTCTTTGTATTTTATCATTCATACGAAAAAAAAGACCCATCTGTGACAATATGCGATCCTCACCTTTAGTAAGATCTCTACCGAGTGAGATGTTATCAGGACCATAATTTGACTGTTTTTTACAAAAAATTTCATACTGTTCACGCATAATTCTTTTGAATTCTTTTGTCATTTCAGGATATTGATCCTCAATCTGTTTAATTATTGGATTTACTTGTAATTTTTCTTCAGACATAAAATTTGGTTTATTTATATAATATACCGAATTTAATCATAAAAACCAAATATTTATATAAAAACATATCAATGAATTTAAATAATAATGGGGTAGATGAGGCCTTTGGACAGGATGAACAAAAACCAAAACACAAACAATTTATACAAATGTTATCTTTTAGAGTTGTTCCCGCATACTACAAAGAAATTGAAAAGGTTGCCACACATAAAAAAATCTCGGTATCAAAGTTGATTAGAACATATATTAAAGAGGGAATGAAAAGAGATGGTGAATTATCAGATAAAGAAGTTAAAGATTTTGGTTTAGAATAGTTATTTATCAAATCTTTTGAAAGAGTTAATACTAATCATGTTATAATTTACTCCACCAATAAAACGGTGGAGTTCTTTTTTTCCAGTGTAACTCATTGCAGATTTCAAATAATCTTCAAAATTTTTAACCCAACCATCAAGAGTATATTCTACTTTATTTTTTTTAACAATTCCTTCAGATGTTGTCAAATTTTCTTTACCCCAAGATTTTTGTACTTCTTTGGTACTCATACCCCTAAAGGTTTTATAAAGTGAAATTTCCGCGTGGAACATTTTTTTTGTAACTTCATCATATTGGTTTATTTTTTCACCTTCAAAATCTATCGTTTCACCCGCACTTTCTAAACATTTATTTAGTATGGATCCTAACATAACATAGTCCGCACCTAATGCTAATGCTTTAATAATATCTGAATATTTTTTAAAACCTCCGTCCGCGACGATATCTGTTCTACATCCATTATAAATCCTTAGTTGATTACATTCTTCAATTAATGATGCCATCGGGTATCCAACACCCGTCTGAACAGTTGTTAAACATCCATTACCGTTACCAATCCCGATCCTAACCATGTCCACACCAATTTTACAATATTCTTCGAAAGTTTTCGGATTAGCAACATTCCCAACCATAAGACACATTGAATATCCATATCTTTTTTTTGTTTCTTTTGCTAACTCATAAAGAGTTTCCATATGTCCATTTGCAACATCAATCAATGCAAAGATCCTACTTCCATCTTGAACGTATATTTTTTCTTTTAAAAAGATTTTTTCAAAATCTTGTAAACTATACGAAAGAAATATATTTGTATCCACCCATTCTTTGTTTGGATTCGGTATTCTTGGTAGAACGGGCATTATTCCTCTATTTTTAAATAAATGAAAATTGTTCTGATCAACAACAGTATCCATTGGTGCTGTCATCAATGGTAAATTACCCAAAATATTTCGAGAATTTATCTCACTCCTTGATTTAATTTTAGACAAAATTGCTGGTTCGATTAAAATGTCATCAAAATCAAATAATATTTCATAGATTTCACTCATGTCACAGATTTTCAGTTAAAACATAAAAAAAAATTGGTAAATAAAAAAATTAACCAACAAAAAAGTATTTATATTTATATGGAAAACAAGGTAATTTCTGAGGAAATAGTAAAATCTGTAATTGATATGGTCATATCAGAGGAAATTTCTAAAGTAAGAAGAGAAGAATTCAATAAAGTTCAATATAAAATTGAAGAGTTACAAAATTCTTTGAATGAAACTATGAAGGAATTTAGAAAATTACAAGATTCTATACCAAACGGACTTAAAACACTTACTAATGGTAGAATTAGTTCAATATCTGATTATTTATTCAATTCACAAAAACTGATATCACAGCTTAAAGAAAAAATTAGACAACATAAGAGAAAATTATATTCTCAACAAGTCGAAGAAAAGAAAAAGTGATGAAATTAATCGAACTTTTTGAGGAAATAGATCCAAATTTAAAAAAAAATGACCCGAGTTATAAAAATCTTATTAAAAGTGTTAAATTTCTTGAGGGTAAAGAAAAGGTTTTGTTTTTAACTACCTCTAATAGAGGTGAATGGGCAATTAAGGAATTGAACGAAGAACCGAAATCCACTAAATTAGCAAAAGCTATACAATCTTACTTAGGAAAAACTAAGTGTAAACTAATAGAGGTTCCAAAATTAAAAATTTATGCTTGTGAGGGTAATGTTTCACACAAAGATGGTAATTCGTGTGGTGTAATGAAATCAAAATTGAAAGACAAAGACAAAAATCCGAGCGGAGAACATAGATGTTGGAGAAGTATTAATAATCTTGATGATGAATTATGGAAAATTTCAAAAGAGTTGTTCGAATCAGACTGTTTAGTTTTTTTTGGATCAATTAGATGGGGTCAGATGAACGCACAGTATCAAAATTTAATAGAAAGACTAACATGGTTAGAAAATAGACACACAACATTAGGAGAAAAAAACATATTGAAAGATATTTCTTGTGGTATTATCGCAGTTGGTCAGAATTGGAGAGGAAAGGAGGTTGTAGAGGTTCAAAAGCAAGTATTATCTTTTTTTGGATTTAATGTGAGGGACGAATTATCTTGGAATTGGCAATATACAATGAATACAAATGATGAAACCAACAAAAGCTACAAAAAATCAAGTTCAAAATTCAATAAAACCTTTGAATTAGACTGATTTTTCATCATCTTCTATGTTTTTTAAATGATTTTTCCCTTTTTTTGTTAAAAAAAATGTTTCTTCCGTATTTTCATCTTCATAAGAGTCTACATATCCTCCGATTTTTAAATCATTAAGAACTGAACCTGCAACTAACTCTTTTAATATAACCTCAAACTCCTCTTCGGTGAACATTTCACTATTTTCATCTAAATCACCCATAATAAATTTTTCTGTTAAAATATCTAATAAATAACTTTTGGCGAACGACAAGTCTATAATTTCATACTCTTCAAAAAAATGTGCTTCTTCTAATCCTTTGATCATATTTTCGGTATGTTCTATCACTATTGGTTGATATACTTTTGACATAAAAATAAGTTATATTATATAAGTATAATCAAAAAAAATCGTAAAAAAAAGAGGTTGATTAATGTTTTTAATTTTTATATATTTGATTATAAATTTTACAGATGGGAAACGGAAAAATTTTCATACAAATCGCGTCATATAGAGATCCACAACTTATATCGACAATCAAAGACTGTATTGAAAACGCAAAAAACCCTAAAAAATTAGTTTTTTCGATTGCTTGGCAACATTCTGAAGAAGACGAGTGGGATAATTTGGATGAATTTAAAAAAGATAAAAGATTTAGAATTGTTGATATAAATTATAAAGAATCTAAAGGAGCTTGTTGGGCAAGAAACACACTACAACAAAACTACATTGATGAGGAATATACTTTACAATTAGATTCACACCATAGATTTAAACAAAATTGGGATGATGAATTAATAAAGATGTATAAACAATTGAAAAAGAAGGGACATGAAAAACCTTTGCTTACGGGTTATGTTTCATCTTTCGATCCTGATAATGATCCACACGCAAGAGTAAACGTCCCATGGAAAATGAATTTTGACAGGTTCATACCTGAGGGGGCAGTTTTTTTCTTACCGGCATCAATAGATAATTTTAAAGATTTGAAAGAACCCATTCCTGCCAGATTTTATTCTGCACATTTTTGTTTTACAACTGGAAAATTTGTTAAAGAAGTTCCTCATGATCCGGAATATTATTTTCATGGTGAAGAAATTTCCATTGCAGTTAGGGCTTATACTTGGGGTTATGATTTATTTCATCCACATAAAGTTGTTGTTTGGCACGAATACACAAGGAAAGGTAGAAAAAAACAATGGGATGACGATTCTAAATGGGTAGAAAAAAATAATAATTGTCATTTAAGAAATAGGAAACTTTTCGAAATGGATGGTTACAAAAAAGATATTGATTTTGAACAATATGATTTTGGGAAAGTTAGAACATTAGAAGATTATGAAAGATATGCCGGAATTTCATTTAAAAAAAGAGGAGTTCAACAACACACTTTAGATAATAAATTGGCTCCAAACCCACAATATAAAACACAAGAAGAATTTGACAAATCTATATTATCAATATTCAAACATTGTATTGATGTGTATCCATATCAAGTGCCATATGACGATTATGATTTTTGGGCGGTAATATTTGAAGATGAAAATAATGTTAGTTTATATAGACAAGATGCCGACGAATATGAAATAAAAAGTTTAAGTTCTGACTCTGATGGTTATTATAAATTATGGAGAACATTCAATACAGAAAAAAAACCATCAAAATGGATTGTTTGGCCACATTCTAAAACTAAAGGTTGGTGTGATAAATTAGAAGGTAGATTATAAATTTTGATAATGAAAATAGTTGTAACACAATTTTATACAAATAACGTTCCTTATGCAAAATTCACGACAGAAATAAATAAAAAATATTGTGAAAAACATGGTTATGAATATATTATAGAAAATGACACAAAAAAAATAATAACATTACTTGAGGGTAGGTCAATTACATGGTATAAACCACATCTGATTCAAGATGTTTTAAAATCAGATATTGACTATGTATTGTTTTTAGATATAGATGCTGTAGTAATTAACCACAATAAAAAAATTGAGGACTTTATTACAAGTGATTTCAGTATAATGATGACAAATGATTATGGTCCATCGTTAGTTAACGCTGGAGTTATGTTTGTAAAAAATGATGAGTATAGTAAAAATTTTTTAAAAAACTGGTGGCAAATTTGTGAAGAATATCCACAATATAAAACAGGTTTATGGCATGACCAAACCTGTATTGGTTTGTTATATGAAAGAATAGATAAAGATAGATTCTCTATAGTTCCAAATCATGAAATAAATTCAGCAAGATATAATTGTAATGAGTTTATTTTCCACGCATTCTCTTTTGGTAATTTAAGAAATAGAACTTTAGACAATGTTTATTATCAAATGTTTGATATCGAACCTATTGTGGATGATAATAGTTTAATGGATTTGGGAGAAACATTTCCAACAGATAAACACTATTTACATAATTATTTTAGTCAGGTTTATCAAGATGTTTTTTTTCCATTAAAAAATAATGTAAAATCATTTATAGAGATTGGAACTTTGGATGGTAATTCTTTAAAAGTATTTAAAAGATTTTTTAAAGACGCAAAAATATATGGTTTAGATCTTAAGGAACACGTGGTCGATAATGATATTGAAGTATTAAAATGTGATCAATCAAATGTAAATGACTTATCTGAAATCACAAAAAAATTTAATAACGTAGATATTATACTTGATGATGGTTCACATAAAATGTTTGATCAACAAGTAACATTTGCATTACTTTTTCCAATTTTAAAATCAGGTGGAATTTACATATTAGAAGATTTACATACAAGTATTGAATGTTTAATGCCCGAAAAAGCCGTTTTTCAATGGGGAGATCCGACTAAAACAACAACACTTAAAATGTTAGAAAATTATAATACAACTAATAAAATTGAGAGTGATTATTTAACACATGATCAATGTGAATATCTACAAAATAATATTGAGTTTTGTGAAATATACTTTTTAAATGGTGGTATGAGTATAACGTCAATAATAAAAAAGAAATAATATGATTGCAGTTGTATATCATGTGTATTGTATTAATGATTGGGCTAATGTAGCTGAAGAACAAATTGAAAGAATAATAAATTCAGGTTTATATGATGCTGCCGATAAAATATTTGCAACTTTAAATATAAAAGATGGTTGGGGTAATTTTTTAGATGACGAAAATAAAGTAACTTCTCTATTTACAAAATACCCGAAAATTGAGGTGAGTTATCACACTAATCACTATGAATATGCCGGAATAAAGAAAGCTTGGGATTTAGGGCAAGATGAAAATGTAAAGGTATTATATCTTCACGCAAAAGGTGTATCAAACAAATATAGAAGATATGATAAACAAGAAGAAATTTCAGAAAAGAAAGTTACGTGTATAAAAAGTTGGAGAGAAGTTTTAGAACATTTTTTAATTGATAATTGGAAAACTTGTTTAGAAAAATTAGACGAATACGATAACGTTGGTGTAACTTGTGACAATAGTTGGTTTTGGGGAAATTTTTGGTGGTCTCAATCAAAACATCTGAAAACAAAAACAGAACCTCTTTGCCACGTAGGTCGTTGGTATTATGAGGCTTGGTTAAATGAGGGATCTCATTCTAAAAATTTTGAGTTTTATAAATTCACATTCAATCCATATAGATGTTTAGTTCCTAAATCATTTTATGATGGAACATATTATGGAAAAATGAATGATTTAGAAATTATTTCAGCTTATTACGGAAGTTACGATATTCAAAATGATGAGGGTAGAATCCCTAACGATGAGATTATTGAAAATGATGTAACTAATCAAATTAAAGAATTTTATCAAATAAATAATTGTTTGGAAAATATTCCTGTCAATAATGATTATTTTGGTGGTGACCCTCACTTTGGTGTTTATAAACAACTTAGAATAAATTTCAAAGTAAAAAGATTCAATCAAATACATGAAATTGTTTTTGATGAATATAGGGGAACATATTTTAAATTTATATGAAATATCTTTTTACAACATTAGCCGTTGGTAAACCTTATCTTGAAAATGCAATAGATTGTTATTTGCAGATGAGTAAAGTTCTTAATTGTGATTTTAACATAACCACAAATGAAGAGTTGAAAAATATTAGTAACATAAACTTTGATTATTTTTCATTGAATAGATATCACGATGAAAGACCAGGATTTTCTTTTTATTTAAATTTAAAAGTTTTGGCGTTGAAATACGCGTTGGATAAGAATTATGATTTTGTAATTTATAATGATGCGGATTGGAGACCCACAAAAAATTTAACGAAACAAAAAATGTTTACATTATTCGAATATATGAGAGACAAGGATTTTGATATGTTATTCGAAAGACCAGCAAAAATAGGATACTACAAAGAACACTTAGATGAATGTTTTTTTAAAGAAAAATTAGACGATTACAACGTTTTTGAACACAAAAAGTGGGACGGTGCTCATGTAATGAACGAACAATTTTTAGTTCTTAAAGTAAATTGGAAATTTAGACTTTTTGTAAGAAGATGGGAACAGTATTTGTGGTATACGATAGCAAACGATATTAGGTCATATCCTGATGGGTTTGAAATTGGTGTATCAGCATATGAAACAGATATGAAAACAGATTATGATAGTTGGCGATCAATACTATCAAACTGCTTTGAATTCAATGATAAACATGGAAATAATCACATAAGATTTTAAAATGAACTATAACACGGTATTATCATATAAAAAAGAAAATATGAAAATTAAACATTTTTATCAAAATATAGGGGAGGACTGGTTTACATATCCTAACTTATATAAGAGTATGGTTTACAAATATTATCAAGGAGGTCATTTTGTTGAAGTTGGTTCTTGGAAAGGGAGAAGTGCATCTTTTATGGCCGTAGAAATATACAACTCAGGTCACAAGGATGATATTAAATTTGATTGTGTTGATACCTGGAAAGGTTCAATTGAACATCAAGATTTAGATGAAATAAAAAATGATTCTCTATATAGAATATTTTTACAAAATGTTGAACCTGTTCTTGATTTGATAAATCCAATTAGGAAATCATCAATAGAAGCTAGTAAACAATATGATGATAATAGTTTAGATTTTGTTTTTTTAGATGCGTCACATGAATATAATGATATAATTGACGATATAAATGCTTGGTTACCTAAGCTAAAAATAGGTGGGACTTTAGCGGGTCATGATTATGGTAGACACAATGTTAACAAAGCGGTAAATGATTATTTTAAAAACAAAGAATTTTCAGTTTCTGAAGATTGTTGGATTTATGAGAAAAGTAAAAATAGTATGGTAAGTTTTGTAAATGATAAAAAAATAACACTCGTGACTGGTTTATGGAATATCGGTAGATCAGAATTATCAAATCAATGGAGTAGAGATTTCGATCACTATTTGGAAAAATTTAAAGAACTTTTGTTGACTCCAATAAATATGATTATCTATGGTGATGAAGATTTGGAAAAATTTGTATGGGGTTTAAGAGATTCTAATAACACACAATTTATTAAGAAAGGTGTTAAAGAATTTTCAGAAAATAACGAATTCTATGAAAAAATACAAAAAATAAGATCCAATGAAAATTGGTTAAGCAGATCATCATGGTTGAGAGATTCAACACAAGCAAAACTTGAAATGTATAATCCGCTTGTTATGAATAAAATGTTTTTACTTAATGATGCGAGGATCTTAGAAAAATTTGATAGTGATTATTTATTTTGGATAGATGCTGGTATTACAAATACTGTTCATCATGGTTATTTTACTCAACAACTTTTTGATAAAATTCCAAAATATATTGATAAATTCAGTTTTGTATGTTTTCCTTACCAACCAATAAATGAAATTCATGGATTCGAGTATACAGGTTTATGTAACTATGCCGGTAATAAAAAAGTAGACAAAGTTGCTAGAGGTGGATTTTTTGGTGGACCTAAAAATTCTTTTCATGATGTAAATGGTCTTTATTATCATATGCTGAAAGATACATTAAATGATGGGTATATGGGGACTGAAGAGTCTATATTCACAATTTTAATGTATAGATATTGTGATAAATTTAATCACTTTGAAATAGAAGAAAATGGTCTATTATATAAATTTTTTGAAGATCTTGGTGAAGATAAGTTAATAGTAAAAACACAATGTGAAGAACCAAATCAAAATTTTTCACTTAATACACTGAATACCGCGTTGTATGTTATAACATTCAATAGTCCACTTCAGATTGATAAATTGGTTCAATCAATGTTAATGTATGATGAAAATTTCGTTAAAAAACCAAAAAAGTTTTTACTAAATAATTCAACTGACAAGAAAACTGATAAGAAATATAAAGAGTTATGTAAAAAATATGACTTTGTAGAAATAAAAAAAGATAACATTGGTATATGTGGTGGTAGACAATTAATTGCAGAACACGCTGAAGAAAATGGGTTTGATTTTTATTTCTTTTTTGAGGATGACATGTTTTTTTACCCTCAAAAAGGTCATGTTTGTAAAAATGGGTTTAGTAGATTTGTAAATAATCTTTATGAATCATCATTACAAATAATAAAAGATAATGGTTTTGATTTTTTAAAATTGTCTTATACAGAATTTTTTGGAAACAATGGAACTCAATGGTCTTGGTATAATGTTCCACAAGACGTAAGAGAAAAATTTTGGCCAGAATATTGTAAATTACCCCAACATGGGACAGACCCAAATTCACCCAAAACAATTTTTAAAAATATAAATTGTTTTAATAACATCCCATTTGTAAATGGTGAAATTTACTATAGTAATTGGCCTCAGGTCGTGAGTAGAGTAGGTAATAAAAAAATGTTTTTGGATACTAAATGGAACCATCCTTTTGAACAAACATGGATGAGTTACATGTATCAACTTACAAAAAATAAAGAACTAAATCCAGGTCTTCTATTGTTATCACCTACTGAACATAACAGATTTGATAATTACGATAGTAAATTAAGAAAAGAGAATTGATATTTATAAAGGTATCTGTTTTAAAAACATAAACAAGTAAATAAAAAATACATGGAATCCGACGGTGATAAACAAAATAAAAAAACTAAAAGAAAAAGAAAAGAGGTTAACTTTTTACAAAGATACCTCTTTAATGTTAGCAATGTTTTTTCTTCCTTTCGGATACGACGCCCTATTCAAATTGATTATGGACATAAGTGGATCATATTGGATAGCAGATATAATTTTCTATTCTATTTCAGGTTGTTTCTTTACTTTGTATATGTTACTTACGAGATTAATAAATAAAAAACTCGATAATTAGGAGGTTGAATTCTTTTTTTCGTTTTGTTCAGGTTTTTGTAAACCTTTTTTTAACTCTTCTTTTTTTAATTTAACATTTTTAGTTGCGTCCTTATGTTTTTCAAGGATTTTCTTTTTTTCTTCTTCTGATATTTTTAAAACTGACATATTAAATAATTTTTTCTTTTGTTATTAATAAAGATTCTTCTTTTTTTATTTTTAATTTTTCACAAGTTTCATATTCTTCTCTTTTTTCATATATTTTCATTAGGTTATCCAAAATTTCAATGTAAAGATCCAAATCATTATCATATGATAATATGGTACATGTATTAAAATAATCTTTTAATATTTCATTATCAAGAGATAATACATAATCGGTGACCATTCTTAATTCCGCGTCATCAAAACTATTTCCGTTTAATACTCTTGTTGCTTGTATAAGAAAATTGTAAGACATATTTAAATAAATAGTTAACATAATTTATCATTTATAATTTTATCAAGCATTTTAAAACACTCGATGAAACCATCGTTTTCGGATTCTTCTCTTGTTGTTTTAGAAAATTGTGATGGTCCGAAAACTATTCCATTATTTAGTGACAAAATAAAACCCCATTGTTTTGGGTTATACATTTCTATATTAAGATATACACCCTCCTTATCAAAAAAATTATATAATTTTTTATTATCAAATAAATTTAACATAGAAAGACTTATAACGCCGACGTTTGGAAACATACTTTCGGCAAATCTTTTAAAAGCATTTGGGTATAGATATTTTATTACATACCAGTCCATACAATTAATTATACATAAATTTTCAAATAGATTAAATATTTTATAATTTTTGATTAAATTCGAAATAGTTATTGTTATTTACTAAATGCATATACACCAAAACTATTACAACGAAAGTAGTGGAATTTTATATATTGAATTTTCAACAAAAGAAGATAGTGATAAGTTTTATAGAGTTTTAGAACTTACATACGAAGATGTTCAATATTATTCACCTGATATAATCACAAAAGAGGATTTAGTTGATGTAGATGAATTTTTCACATCAAGTTTAATTGAAGAATATTTAAAGGATAATGACTTACCTCAAGAGTTAATTTTGTAATATTTATTTATATGAGTGTTTTAAATGAAGAAAAAAAAGACAAATTAAATAGATTTGTAAAATTTGTTAAAAAGGAATTGTTATTAAATACGGTCCCCACCGTATCAATACAAAATCATAGAAAAGACCTCAAAACGACTGCAAACTATGATTATACAAAAGAAAATAAGGTAATTAAGGTTTGTAGTAAAAATCGCGCATTAGTGGATATAATGAGGAGTATTGCTCACGAACTCGTGCACCATAAGCAATATGAACAAGGGAAATTAAGTATTAAACCACCAGATATTGGTGGAGAAATAGAAGACGAAGCCAACGCAAAGGCTGGACAATTTATTAAAATGTTCGCAAAAGAAGATCCGTCAATATATGATGAGGATTAATTTCTAATGAAATATAGTAATATTTGAAGATTTACAGCTTTTTCTCTTTTATTATTACCTATTAAAATATCTGTCGATATTAATGGACTTAATAATGTTAATTTTTTAGAGTAATTTTGTCCAATACCACTAGATTCAAAGGTATAATTTGTAACATTACCTAATTTATTATTTATTATTTTAACCAAAGTGTATTCTTTTTCAAAATAAGGTTTTTTGAAATCTGCCCATACATCCAATGATTTAATGTTATTGATTAAAAGTGGAAAATATGTTGATTGACTTGGCCCATCAAAATCCCATGTTGTTTTTCCACGTATAAATCTTCTATCTTCAACGGTGTTGACATAATCTTGTCTTAAAGAAATTTTATCACCTACTAAAGATTGGATACCAAAATTATTTACACAGATGGTGTCATTTTCATTTATAATCACATCAGATGGTGCACTTGTAACAATTATATCATAATCATAAAACAACCATTTACCTGATACAGATGGTTCACTAATAATTTCGAATTTCTGACATCCCATCAGAAATACTGTCAAGACTGAATAGATTAAACTTTTCATACTTTATATTTTTTTCAAAATTAGGTATTTTTTGGGATATAGCAATTGATTTCAAAATATTTTTCGAATATTTATATAAAATGAAACTTTCAATAACAGAACAACAACTAAGATTTTTAGTATCAAAACTATCTGAAAATCAAGACGTTATAGAACAAGAGTCGGGTGCACCCTCCGCCGCACCATCTACAGGAACCTCATCTACACAATCTGGTGGAGCTGGATACCCTCAAGTTAACAAATGGGAATCAGGTGTTACAAGAGGTCCATCCAATCAATTAGGAGTTACAAAATGGTCGGACATAGTAGGTTCATCGTTAAAAAGAAGTAAAGCAAATCAATTGAAATAGTATGGTATACAAAGCAAGACATATAATATCGGAATCTGAAAAAAATAGAATTAGATCATTATACGGTGCAAAATCTAAAAAAGATTATGTATTTGACTTCGTTTTGACTGAAAATAACAAATATGTGATTATTCTTGATCAAGTATTTGTAGAAGGAGGTGGTGGAAAATCAATAGGATCAATATGGGATAACACACATATTTTTACAGAATTGATCAAAGAATCAATGTCTAAAGTTGAAACAATAACTGAAAACATTAAAGAAGAATTTGCAACAATATTAGAGTCTATAGTATGGACAAAAGAAGATATATCAAAATGGGTTTCTGAGGGTGAAATATTAGGTGAAGACAAAGACTCTTTGCTAGGAAATCTTTGGAATAAAGTAAAACAAGTAGGTTCACAGGCTTTAAGTGCAATATCAGGTGTTGCAATGTACGCATTTAAACAAGGTATTCTTCCATTCATGAGATGGATTAGAAGAAATGCGGTCACTAATATTGGTATAGTATTAGATGTTGTAGTTGCAATACTATCATTTAAATCAAGTGCTTTAATATGGGCAATTATTGTTTTAATTGACATTTATGAAATTACCACTGGTGATTATGATCCTAAAGAACCTGAAAGACAACAAATGCCGTTCTTTTATTTAATGAGTGATTTATTGGCGGTGGTGTTGACTGCAGGAACTGCACTAATATTTAGAAAATCAATACCCTTGATTGTTAAAAGTGGAGAAAAAGCCGCAGGATCTGCAATTTTAAGTGCCGTTAAAACTCTTGGACAGAAATTACCGAGCGTTAAAAACGTATTAAAAAGCGCATTGGAATCAATTAAAAAAGTTTTTCCAAATGCTGGTAACATAGTTTCAACAATTAGTCGTGGTATTGAAACTGTTTTAGTAAAATTTGAACAATTTTTGAAAAAGTTATTTCCAGCTGCATTAGGTGGTGTTACAGCATTGGGTTTGGTTAAATCAACGCAATATGGAATTAGTCAACTTGATAAACCAAATGAAGGTGGGGAAACAAAATTAGGAAAATTTGCTCAGGGTGTGAATAAGGATTTACAAATCGCAACACAAAGAATAACAGGTAATAAAAATGTGGGTCAACTAAAGGTTGATGATGAATCAAAAAAGGCTGCTGAACAAGCTTTTGATAAAATATATTCTAATACATAATAAAAAAAATTAAATATTTAAAGATAACTAAAAATATATGGAGAATTTAAAAACTAATATTATAACAGAAGGTCTTTTATCAACACTATTTGGTCAACTCTTTAAAGGTTTTAATAAGTCGATTTCGACCAGTATAGAAAATTCAATTAAAAAAGTTATTGATGATGTTGTAGGTAAGTCAGTAGCAAAAACGGTTTCAATGAGTGCGTTTAAAAACAATGCAAATTTCAAATCGGCATTTATTCAATCTGTTGAGGAAGCGTCAAGAGCAAAACATAAAATGACATTTTCTGAATTATCTAAGTCATTACCAAAAGATGCAGACATACTTGTTCAACAAGTTGATGATGTTATAAAAAAAGAATTAGATGCTCAGGTAAAATCACTGGGTAAAATAGTTCAAAAAGATGTTACCGCATCACAAAAACAACTAGTAAAAACACAACAATCTATTTCTCAAACAGGTAAAAAATCGACTCAAGTTGCGACAACCGCCACTAAGGAAGATTTAAAAGCTGCAACATCTAATTGGAAACAAAATGTTAAAATGCAAAGAAGGGCTTCCGATGCCGCAATCAAAGTAAAAGCATTAAGTCCAACCACAAGAAAACAGGTTGAAAAAATTTTACAAAATAATGCAACCATTACAAGAGGAACGGGTCCAAGTATAGGGGGTGGTATCGTTACAGGAACAAGAACCGTAAAGACGCCTGGTGGTGGATTTTTTACTGCAACAGGACAACAAATTAAACAATTACCAGGTAATGTAGTAAAATTTGTTCTTAAAAGAAGTATTGCTAAAGGTTTAATTATTTTAGGTGTTAGTGTTGCTGCAATATATCTTATATATGAATCCCTTTTCCCTGGTTCATCCATTATTGGAGAAGATGAAAATCAAAAAGATTTAACAGATTTAGATGAAGATTTAAGTGCGTCATGTCTAAGTGAATTAGTTAAAGGCGGTGAAGCCAAAATTGTAACACATTCTGACGACTCAATTACAGTTATATATACAGGATCAGAATATCCTGATGGTATAAGATTTTTTATGAATAAAAGAGTTAGGAATATAAAAACAGGAGAAATGGGTTCTTGGTCTTGTGCTGATGGTAAATTAGAACTAAATGAAGAAAAAATTAAATTTAACAAAACAACGCTAACTAAAATTTTTGAATCAATTTTAGATGAAGTCAAACCTGTTTCCACTTCTCTAAATGTTAATAAAGATGTTGAAACAATGATAGATCTATTAGATTTTCCTGTGACATCGCAGAATTTACAAGATGCAACAAAAATATTAGAAAAATATGTGGGTAAACCTGAGGGTAAAGTGTTTCTAAATAGGTATCAAAAATCAGGATTAGGAGGAGGATCACTTTCTAAATCATTGAATTATATTTTTACATCAAGTGCTTATTCGGTGGAGGCAAAAGAAAAATTCCAAAAGATGATTGCAAAAATTGAAAAGGGTGGCGCCACTCCTGATCCAAGTGATCCAAATAAAAAAACAAATATTGGTTTAAAAAATATAAATATAAAATGGGATGATAAAGTAACAGATGACAATAAAGTAACTGATGACGATAAACCAAAAATACAACCAAAATTCACTCCTTGTAATGGACCAACCTACAAATTTGGTTGTAAATCAGAAACTATTAAAGAAGTTCAAAAATGTATAGGTATGCCTGAAAATTTGCAAACAGGTAATTTTGGGACAAAAACACAATCAGCGTTAGAAAATTTAGGATTTAATGGTAGTGAGTTGGATGAAAAAACAATTGAAAAAATTAAAGAAAATTGTGGTGAAAATAAAGAACTTAAAAAAGATGATGTTCCCGAACCCAAAAAAGATGATGTTCCCGAACCTCAAAAAGATGTTGCTCCTGAACCTCAAAAAGATGTCGCTCCTGAACCTCAAAAAGATGATGTTGTTTCAACAGGTGAAAACGGTGAAAATATATATAAGGAATTAAAAGATAGATATAAAACAGGTGATCTACCATATATTTTTAAACTGGGACGTAGATTAAAATTTAAAGGACAAATATCAGAAAAAGAAATGACAGCACTAAACGATTTTTTATTTAAAAATGGTTATAGTTCGGACGAAATAAAACAACGTGATAGAGAATATGGTATAAAAAGAGTTTGGTTTAGAGAAAAAAATTAATATGAAAAAAATAAATGAGATTGTAAGTAAAACTCTTAGAGAAAAATATCTTTTGAATGAAAATTTTGAAAAAATTTCATTAGAAGAAGATGAAGATAAGAGACTTGATATGACATTAGAGTATTTTGAAAATCTTCAAAAGGAGGGGTATGACGAATCCAAAATACAATCAATGGTAAATGAAAGTAATTGGTTATCTAAATTATTTGGATTTGGTGATGACAATAAAAACTCTAAAACACAATCTACAGGTGACAAAGTAGTGTCTGCTGGAACTGGTGGAGCTTGGTCACAATTCAAAGAGTATATCATAAAAAAATTCTTATCGTATTTTGGTTTTAAAGGTCCATTAGCTAGTGCCATAGCGGTGGTTTTAGTTGAGACAAAATTACGTGATCTAATAAACATTTTTAAAAGTAGACAAGGATGTTTGGCGAGTTCGGATACAGTTTCACTTGGTATATTAGAAGCACTTGTGGCATATATTGTTGAATCTGGAACCGAACAAGATAGTATGGCTGCAAATTTTATAAGAAATTCAGTTTTCGAAGCCCTTAGAAATCAAGGATATGATAAACAAATAGGACAATTTGTTTGTAACCTGGCTTACAAAAAAAAGGGTGATATTGTACAAGGTTTTGGTGGGAATATTGTTCAAGGTTTAAGTAAAAAATAAGATATTTATTTATAGAGTTTAATTGGTTTGGTCGCCATTAAATGATAACTCTGTAAAACGAAAAGGAGGTATTCTAAATCTCGGCAAAGGGTCTTCGGACCTTTTGTTGTTTTTATAAGTTTTTATCTTTATATTTTTTTATGTCATTTCCTTATATGTCAGATCCTAATTTAAATAATAATCCCACTTAATAGTGGGATTATTTGTGGAGGTGAGCGGAATCGAACCGCTGTCTTGCTCGTCGTACCATAAATGGACTACACGTTTATTCAGTTAATTCATAACTGACAAATATTTGATTCCTATTTTTCCATTGTTATCAAAAACTATGGTCGGTTCTTATTAAGTAGGATTGAACCAAAAACAACTCCTGACAAATTTTCTGAACTTAATCACGTGGTATTTGTCAAACCTCAAGGACTTCTGTTCCTAGGTTAGATGTCCATCGACCCGATTGTGGAACCTAATCTAATTAGGCTGCCACTTTGGAAGTAGCGAGAATACCCGCGATTTCCATGTTTTTGTAAACGTTGCCGTTTAAATGTTACCACCGTTGATTAAAGTCGTAGATGACATCCGACTACGTGCCCACGTACAATACTTACGCCAATCAATACCTGAACACCCCCTTAATAAAACAAATTTATAAAAAAAATGTTAAAATAAAAATTTTAACCCTAATATAAACAAAGGTCTGTATTTTATTTTGATTTTATTGATGATTTTTTATCACTAACCTTTTTTGCTGCTTTTTTAACTTTTGCAACAACTTCAACCACTGGTTTTTCAACAACATCTGGAATGTTATTACCATTGTCATCCTTGAGTTTACCACTCTTTATTAATAAGAATGCCACACCGGCTGCGATTGCTAATACAACGATAATTGTTACCATATAATATAGTTTTTATATAAATAAATATATCTATTATTTGAAAAAACCACTATGTTTTTAGTGGAAGTAAATTACCATATTTAGCCTCAAAAAATAACTTATTTTTTTCCCATTGTTTATTTACCATTCCGATAGATTTATGTATGACCATTATTTTAGTAGTTACACCTATTTTTACACCTTTACAATAATTTGCAACACAAAACGGTATATCATAAAAATGAAAACCTTCAAAATCTTCATCAAAATTTTCTTTAATTCTTTCTTTGTGAACAGCAAAAAACAAACCATCCACACAAACTACGTTTTTCAAAAATTCCAAGTATGGACCCGAATAGTTATTACGATGTATTTTACCTTCATGTTGATGTTTTACCTGTCCATACATAGATTTCCTATCTGTCCACCACATGCCGTTTAATAAATTATTAGTCCCCGCAATTCCTATTATTCCGTGATCAGGATTATTTTCAAATAATCTAACAATTTTTTTTGTGACATTTGTGGTTTCAATTATCAAGTCATCGTGCATAAAAATAACAATATTGTTAGATGATTCTTTTAATCCTCTATTATAAAGTTTTGGGAGTGAATATTCGTTATTGTTTTCATATACAATAATTTCTGTTTTTGGGTGTAAAAACATTTTTTCAATATGTTTTAAATATTCGTCATCTATACTACGTGTTGATATTATAACACTAACAGGATTAAAATTTACTGACATATATTGGTTCTATTTTACCATCATATTCTTTCAAATCGATTACAATCGGTGAGCAATGATTAAATCCCATTATCCATTGCCTCCTAATTCAAATTCATCTTCATCATCTATTCCGTAATGTAATCCATCGTTTCCGTTTTGACCTATAATATCCATTCTTTTTTCAGCTTTCTCCTCCTGATATTCTGCTGCCGTTTCCATTATCCACTCTTTCCAAGAATCTAAACTATAACCCATACCTACAATAAGTGTTTGAAACGCATCCATAACTTCATCCACACTCAAATCACTATGGTCTATTTCTACTGATGTTTTTGTACCATAAGTCTGTGCACTAAATATTGCCGGCTTTTTCATATCACTAAAATTGTAATTTGTCATAACTCTTTATTTTTATCGTTTATAAATTTTTCGTACCCTTTCATTTCATTTTCCTTTGCATTTATTGGTTGATATCTTTCATTACAAGTTGCAGTATTAAAATATAAAGTATTTTTATCATAAACACCACCATAACCATAATGAATATGAAAAAATACATGATCTAAAGGCTTTAGTTGTTCCACGCGGAACATTAAATTTTTAAATCATTCTTATTGTTTGGGGTGTTTCCGTTGGTATTGGTTTATCAAATAAATCAAAAACAATACTACATCTTATTTTTGTTTTATGACGATTTAAAACAGTATGTCCGACAGAATCAACATACGTATAAACACAACCAGGTTCCAATTTTAAAATTCTATTACCATCTGAAACAAATTTTTGATTAAATTCTTCTTCTGGTAATTCTTTAATTTTTTTACTATACAAATTACAATAATCACTTGGTCCATATGGTGGATGATGTGGGTCATCACCGATAGGTAAAACTAATTCGTAGTAATAAAATTTTTCATCTGTGTTTATTGGTAAAATATATCTAATTGAATTATCATAATGAAAATCTAATCCCGAATTTGGTGTATAAAAAACCAACCAAACTTTTTGAGGGTTAAAATTTTCAATAATTAATTTAATGGCTTTATCTATTTCGTCTATAATTTCACTTCCTAAATCTTTTATACTATCGTTAGTGGAAGGAGAAACTATTTCGTTTGATGGTGTTGATGAATAAACCATATCAAAAACTTTAACATGTAAAATTCTATTGGAGTTATCTATTCCATCAATTAAATTTGTTAGTTTACTTAATTCGTTCGAAAAATCTGCAATTTTTACTAATGTATCCATACCCTAAATTTAAATATTATATTAGATAATATAAATAAAAAAAGTCAGAATTTCTTCTGACTTAGGGCTTTGGTTTTCGTAGGAAAATATTTTTATGCCATTCCACCACTTTGTTTTTTTAAACAAAGAAAATAAAACGTTGAGATTAAGCGTTTATTTAGTTGTCTTTAGAAAGATTATTTGGTTCCTTTCTTATCCACTTCCTTTTGAGAAGTAACAACCAGTGACGGTCAATTAGATTAACCAATCCTTAAGTCATCGAATACTCTCTTACTACTTATCGCTCTTCGAGGTTGCCACCCCAATTCATCCTTGCGGGATTAGAGAACTTTCATAAAAATCATATCGGGCTTGAGACCCTTTATGGCAATGAACATCTCATTACTATGTAGTCACCTGTTTCCGACGACTGACGAGCATTTCTTCTTGTTTAATTTTGATTTTTTTGTTAAAAATCAATTAACAAAAATGGTTTGCGGATTTGGAAAGTAGTAGCTCGTCACCAGCCATGTCATCTTTTGAACAACACGATACTAAACTACTCTCTGAAGCCTCCCGACCTCCATAATTTTGGTTCCCTTCATAACTAACACCTTGGTAGATGTTTGATAAGGATGATAACAGCACCATCTGTACATCATCATACCTTTCGGTTTTAAGATTACCATCATATTGAATTACGTAATTACATAGTTGGATAACTATGTTTTTTACATTAACTCTATCGAGTTATTCTTATTGATGTTCCCATCTCAACCAAACGACCCGCATCGCTTGGTCATCTAACCACTTTCCCTACAGTGTTACCCTCGGTACTTAAGGTCAGATGATATCTCGCCTGTCTACTCGAGCTCCCTTGCGGGAACCGCAGAACACCCAAACCAGGGTTTTCCACTTTATACTACTTTCGTAGTTTATTTTTATAATCCCTTACGGGACTAATGGACTATAGACCGCCCTAATATTTTCAAAGATCTTTATTGTTTTTGATTGTTTTACAAATATAAAGCAAGAAAATTCAAAAAACAAATTTTTATTTAACTTTTTTAGAAGTTTTTTTCTTTTCTTTTTTTATCTCATATGATCCACCCATATCATGTTGAATATCAACATCTTGTAATTTTGGAGAGGTGAACTTTCTCCATTCATCTTTTGAAACAAAACTCCATGTACTTCCAACCATTTGAGTTGCCTGTTCATCTTTAACTCTTATTACATTACCTGTTTTTGAATTTTTTAAACATTTCATAATTATTATATTTTATTGATTAATTTTTTTTCTTTATAAAAATCATACAATTCTTTGTTTTGTTGTATTATTTTTTCAAATGTAAGAACAGAATGTGGTCTATTTTCATCCAAATATTTTATGGATTTCAATCCTTCAATTAAATTATGTTCATAGGAATTTTGTGTTTCAAAAAACTCTTGACTTAATAAAAAACTTGAATAATTTCTAAACTTTTCAATTATATAATTATCATCGTTAACATGATTATTCAAAAAGTTTTCAATTATAGATTGAACTATTTTTTTTGGAAATGATTTTGGCGATAATAAGTTTGTTGCAACTAATGAATAACAAGTTTGAAAATCGGGTGATATATTAAATTCTTTACATAATTCGTATAGATTTTCAAAATCAAAAAGACCAGAGGTTGTTACTGTTACAGCTAAATAAACTTCTACATGATTTCTTTGATTTTTATATTCGACTAGTTTTGAAAAATTTTCTTTCCATTTAGAATAATTAAGATTACTTCTTATCCATTCACCAATAGATCCGGTTGCATCTAAACTACAAAATATTTCTATTTTTTTAAAATGATCAAAGTAATCAATTAATAATTTACCATTATGTTCTATTGTTGATAAATTTGTTGAGTACCTAAGTTTTACATTTTTTGATTGTCCATTATCAATTAACTTTTGTAAAGTTTTCCAATGTCTTTTCCAATACATTGGTTCCCCCCCGGCCCAATAAAATTCTGAAACATTTTTTAATATTTCTTCATTTTCAAGCTCAGTATCAATTATTTTGAAAGAATCTTCACGTTCTTTTGATGATAAGATTCCATATAATAATTCTAAATTGTTAGTTTGTTTTTCCGAATGAATTTGTGAAGAAAATTCTTCCGTACATATTTTACATTTAAAATTACAAACATTTGTTCTATAGTCAAATGTTATTGGTAATTTTTCATAAGTACCATCTTTTTGTGTGTTTTCTAATATGTCATCAATTAAGTGTTCGTAGTTTTTTGTAAAATAATTTCTATATGTATTTGGATTTAATGCCCCTCCGTCACATCTATTACATATTTGTAATTTTTCATTATTTAACATTTGTAAACGAATGTTTTTCATTTCATCAGAATTCCACATTTCGTTTAATGATTTGTTAATTCCGAAATTATGATCGGCAACACAACATAATTGACGTAATCCTTGAGGTGAAATATATGAATGAATCCAAGGAGCTAAACAAAAAACATTTTTATCAATAGATGATTTGTCCATTTTATATTCTTACTAAATGATTTGCGGCATATATACTTAGAGCCCCTAAGTGTTTATACCTAACCTTATATCCCATACCCTCTACTAAACCAACCGCTTGACGTAAAACAGAATTTGATTTATATTTTGGATCGGGATTCAAATCAATATCAATGAACTTTGGTTTTTGTATACCATTTTCTTTTAGAAATTCAGCCATTTCGATTGACTTCCAAACTTCACTTAATAATCGACTAGGAGTGTTATATTCCATGGGACCAATTTCTCTTGTACATAAAACATGTGCACCTTTACCTGGTGTATATAATGCAACCACAACACCATATATGGTTTTTTCATTACCATAACATTGAGAATCTGACCCGATTAATATTTCTATATTTTCTCTTGTCGAAATATATTCTTTAATATAAGTAATTAAATCTGGTATTTGTTTACCATACAAAGTTCTAAATTGTTTGGTCATAACATAAACTAAAAAATTTGTTTATCTTGATTTCTTCTTGCTTCTTCTGCTTCTTTATACATTCTAATCCAAGTTAATGATAAATCAACTACAGATAAAGCGGGTGCTAAAATAATTACCATAATGGTATCAAAACGTGGTGATACACCAATTATACCAAAGTTATCTAATTTCCTATACTTTTTTATGCGAAAAAAACAATAAAAAATACAGACAATGTGAATATACAAATACATAAATTACTTTTTTATTTTTCGTTTATTTAAAAATTCATAAAATTTATTCTCATAGTTTATAAAGTGTGTCATTGCCCACCACTTACCAAAAACACTACCAGCTATATAAACAATAATAACAACCCAATCACTCGCAAATAATCTTTCTAATGCAAAATATGTTGAACCTAACGCCACCAAATTTATCCATAAAGAATTAAAAACAAGTTGTTTTACTTTATTTTCATAAGTGTATTTTATTTCCATAGTTTTAAAAACATTAAACAAGACTTGAAAAAAAAATACTAACACATATAACCACATAATTTTATAATTTCATTCTGCCAAAAATTTTACTTTCAAATATTAGCCCCCTATCGGAATCGAACCAATAACCTACGCTTTACAAGTGCGTTGCTCCACCAATTGAGCTAAAGTGGCTGTAAGTGGACCAGATAGGGATCGAACCTATGACCTCAACATTATGAGTGTTTTGCTCTAACCAACTGAGCTACAAGTCCAAAATCATTTAAATTAACGATAAAGTCAATTATCTTTAATTTACATGATTGTAGTCCTACGTGGAATCGAACCACGAATAACAGATTAGAAATCTGTAGTTATATCCATTTAACTATAGGACCAATTAACACTATCGTCTTTGAAAGTTTTTATTTAATTGTTATGCCTTACGGCTACTTAATTTACTTTCAAGTTTATCAAGTCGTGAATCTAATGTTCTGTAGATGTCTTGAACAATAGTATCACGCTCTCTATTTTGATGTTCAAATTCTCTGCTGAAATTTTGATTTAAATTATCAATCTCTCTTCCGAGAATGCTGTGTATCGTCTCAATTTCTTTGTTATGTTTTCTCACCTTAACAAAGGCCATTACAGCAACCACCGCAACCGCGATAACCACCACAACGGACATTCCTAAAATAAATGATAGTACATCCATATTATATTTCTCCTATATTTCAAAGAACGATAGTGTTTGTACCCGAAGCGGGACTTGAACCCGCACGAGCGTTTCGGCTCACAAGATTTTAAGTCTTGCATGTCTACCAATTCCATCACCCGGGCATTAATTCAAAGAACTTTACAAAAATATAATAAAAAATATTTTTTTAAAAAAAATGTCAAGTTTATTTAATAAAAAACGGGACATTTTGTACTTGATACGGGTCCGTGCTACGTCCGTGAAATGGACGCTACCTAACCACTAGTCGTATCTAGCATCGGCGGAGGCTCAGGGATTCGAACCCCAGATACCGTTACCAGTATGACGGTTTTCAAGACCGTTCCATTCAACCACTCTGGCAAGCCTCCAGCGGTCTCTACGGGATTCGAACCCGTGGTCTTCTCCGTGACAGGGAGACATGTTAGGCCACTACACCAAGAAACCTTTGTTGCGAGGGGTGGACTCGAACCACCGACCTTCAGGTTATGAGCCTGACGAGCTACCACTGCTACTACCTCGCGATTTATTTTATAATATAATCAAAAATATTTATAAAAAAAAAACATGACAGAACTGCTTTCAACTGATTGGTATATTGAGTCACCAATAGATTTTGAACATAAACAATATCTGTTATTAGCATATTTGATTAAAGTAGATCAATCATTTCTTTTAAATCATCTTTCTCCACACCTATTACATATGGAATCTTTAATTAAGGAACTTAATAGTTTTAAAGAATCTTATCAAGATATAAGGAAAAAATTTGATAAAGAGCGATATATTATTTTGGGAGAAAATTCAAAATTAATAGGAGAGGACAATCAGTTGGTATATGAAATAAAAGAAATAGTTGATTTTTCAATCCCCCAGTTAAAGTTTAGGATAACCAATGGCAATAAAATTTTAAAAAAATATAAACAGATATTATATTGATTTTAAATAAAATCAACAAATTAACAATATTTATAAAGGACTAAACACTAATAAAATGAACAATTCGGCAAACGTATGCTATTTTGTTAAAAAATTTATACTTTTATTTTTTTTCATTTTGGGGGCAAACTTTGCAAATGCACAAATAATTTTTGTTGAGCCCGTAATTAATAGTATAAAGATAGGATCATTGGCTGGTAACAGAAACCTTGCATTTGGTGTAAAAAATATTGTACAAGAAATTATCAGCGATAAGGACAGCTATTCTCTGGTAGAGGACAAGTCTAAGGCAGAGTATACAATATTAGTAGAGTTAATTTTCTTTGACATAGTCAACTCAAATACTGGATTTGCGGTGATTCATAAGGATAAAAGCACAACTGTTATTAGAATGAAAGGAATTTTATTTAAGGATGGAAAAAAAATAAAACAAGAGTTTTCCGAGGGTAAATCCTCAGAAATATCCACCTCAACTATAATAATTGATGAGGGGGGTAAATTTAATCAAGAATCGGCAAGCTCTGCAATAAAAAAGACGGTCGTATCATTAATTGAAAAACTATTATGAAAAAATTATTATTTCTATTAACATTAACACTCACCTCATTAATTTCCTTCTCTCAAACACCGGCTATCGGCCATTTTCAAACATTGGCAACCGTAAGAAGAGGTGATACATTAGATGTTGCTTGGTATTACAGACCTGGCACCACTGACATACGTACCTTTCAGGTGGATTGGCAGTATAAGAAAACATTACTGACACACATTTCTACAACCGTAGATGCAAGTGTAAATGGAATGACCCCCGCAGTTAGTTATAAAACTTGGGATAACTATAAGTTTAATAACTACTCAAATGGTAGCTATACTTACTCTTCTAACTCTGATTGGACTATTGGACGTAACTTTTTAGTCCTATCAAGTGGAACAGCCATAAACGCCAACGGATACGTTATCCATAACAAATATAAGATAAATGATGTGGCATCGGGTTACGTTTCAGATACTATTACTGTGAATTGGGCTCGTATGTTTAATGTTAATGGTGTCACAATTGGTGATAACGTAG
>Ga0194116_10000906_pt1:45000-46672 | contig 46672 bp, 32 predicted proteins | sample TA2MahsurfametaG_4_FD_148617 | JGI IMG/M metagenome (GOLD analysis project Ga0194116, IMG submission 148617) | Freshwater microbial communities from Lake Tanganyika, Tanzania - TA2015008 Mahale S9 surface | ecosystem: Environmental > Aquatic > Freshwater > Lake | place: Tanzania... | reverse complement strand
GCCAGGGTGGTTGATGAGCACAGAATTAGAAATATTGGCGCTAGCGTTTTTTTCATCGAATCCTCCAATAGTGAATTGTCTCCCTCTTAAGCTAGGCAATCAACTGAAATTAAGGGTTTCAGCGAGTGGCTGACTGAGGAAGCAGACCCGCCCACCACCGAAAGATTTACGATCAAGCCCGCGGATGCATGGCTTCCCATTTCACGCGTGAGATGGAACTCTAAAGCATAGAGTTTGCTGACTTATTTTTCTGCGCTTGGTTCGTGACCTACTGGCAAAGCTACCTGCAACCGTTCCCATTTGGCATCGACCGCTATCGCCGCAAAGCTCGTAAAAGAGTCTAAATCTTGTCTATCAGTGTCTATCACTTTTTTCAGATATAAGCGCAAAAACATAACGCCCGCTAACCTATTGAGTTAGCGGGCGTTTTTGGTTGCGGGAGCTGGATTTGAACCAACGACCTTCAGGTTATGAGCCTGACGAGCTACCGGGCTGCTCCATCCCGCGGGGATGGTTTGGTTGAGAGGAAGCGAAGAATACCGAGTGGCGTGACTTGGAAGGCCTGGCGGCGACCTACTCTCCCGCGTCTTGAGACGCAGTACCATGGGCGCTGAGGGTTTTCACGGCCGAGTTCGGGATGGGATCGGGTGTTCACCCCTCGCCAGAGCCACCAGGCCGTCGAAGTCAGCCGGTGGTCGGGAGTTAAGTCTTGGTGTGAGTTCGAAGTCCGGCAGGGAATGACCGCTGCACGGGACGGTGGAGAATGAGAAGGATCAAGTCGATCGGGCGATTAGTACCGCTTGGCTGAACGCATCGCTGCGCTTACACCTGCGGCCTATCGACGTGGTGGTCTGCCACGGCCCTATTTAGCGAGACCTGGTTTTGAGGAGGGTTTCACGCTTAGATGCGTTCAGCGTTTATCCCGTCCGCACATAGCTACCCGGCGATGCGGCTGGCGCCACAACCGGTACACCAGAGGTGCGTCCATCCCGGTCCTCTCGTACTAGGGACAGCGCCTCTCAAGTCTCGAACACCCACGGCAGATAGGGACCGAACTGTCTCACGACGTTCTAAACCCAGCTCACGTACCGCTTTAAATGGCGAACAGCCATACCCTTGGGACCTGCTCCAGCCCCAGGATGCGATGAGCCGACATCGAGGTGCCAAACCTCCCCGTCGATGTGGACTCTTGGGGGAGATCAGCCTGTTATCCCCGGCGTACCTTTTATCCGTTAAGCGATGGCCCTTCCACGCGGAACCACCGGATCACTATGACCGACTTTCGTCTCTGCTCGGCTTGTCGGCCTCGCAGTCAGGCGGGCTTATGCCATTGCACTCCACAGCCGATTTCCGACCGGCCTGAGCCCACCATCGCGCGCCTCCGTTACTCTTTGGGAGGCGACCGCCCCAGTCAAACTACCCGCCATGCAGGGTCCCGGATCGTGTCGCGACCACGGTTAGACATCAGAGAACGAAAGGGCGGTATTTCAAGGTTGGCTCCACGAGAGCTGGCGCCCCCGCTTCATAGCCTCCCGCCTATCCTACACATCCTTTCCCTAATGCCACTGCAAAGCTGTAGTAAAGGTGCACGGGGTCTTTCCGTCTAACCGCGGGTACCCCGCATCTTCACGGGGAATTCAATTTCGCTGAGCCGATGTCGGAGACAGCGGGG
>Ga0194116_10000906_pt1:0-40000 | contig 46672 bp, 32 predicted proteins | sample TA2MahsurfametaG_4_FD_148617 | JGI IMG/M metagenome (GOLD analysis project Ga0194116, IMG submission 148617) | Freshwater microbial communities from Lake Tanganyika, Tanzania - TA2015008 Mahale S9 surface | ecosystem: Environmental > Aquatic > Freshwater > Lake | place: Tanzania: Lake... | reverse complement strand
AATCGTGAAAGCGACGGATGCGTTGCGCGCAGCGATGCGCGGACCCAAGCCGGTCGAAGGCAAAGGCAAGAACGCCAAGGCGGTGCACGCCAAGGCGCTGCAGGCTTGGCAGGCGCCGATCCGCTTGCCGATCGGCGAGGCCGTCGAGGTCAGCGTCGGCACACCCACGCAAACCGATGGCGTACCGACTTTGCTGGAGCTGTCGATACGGCCGACCGTGACGCGCGAGATCGCACTGCGCCGCCTCGACGATGGCGACTTCGACGCGCAGGAGCGCATCTACAAGGTCGTCACCAGGCTCATGCGCGCGACAGGCCAGGTGAAAGGCTCGTTGCGCGCCTCGACCGACAGCGCGGGCGTGCCGCCAGACGCGATGACCGAGGCGCTACGCGCCTTCGCCTACGATCTCGACCTGCAACGCGACGTGAAGGGCGGCGATCGCTTCATCGTACTGCTCGAGCAGGCTTTCACCAGCGATGGCCGCCAGGTCGGCCCGGGCCGAATCATCTCGGCCGAGTTGAGGCTGTCGGGCAATCGCACCGTCTCGGTCCATCGCTTCCGCCCCGAAGGCGGCGCCGACCAATTCTGGCTGCCCAACGGCCAGAGCGTCGTGAAGTCGCTGATCCGCACACCAATGGATCTGCGCCGAGTCTCGTCGCGCTTCGGTATGCGCGACCATCCGATTCTCGGCTTTACCGGCATGCACACCGGTACCGATTTCGCCGCACCCTTTGGCACGCCGGTGATCGCCGCCGGCAGCGGCGTGGTCAAGCAGGCCGGCGTCAACGGCGGCTACGGCAACTGGGTGCTGATCGCGCACGACACCAGAATCTCGACCGGCTACGCCCATCTCGCGCGTTTCGCGCCGGGCATCCGGCCTGGCGCCCGCGTGCGCCAGGGCCAGGTGATCGGCTTCGTCGGCAGCACCGGCATTTCGACCGGTCCGCATCTGCACTACGAGTTGCATGTCAACGGTCGGCCGGTGAATCCGATCACGCATCGCGCCGCGGTGCGTGGCGCGCTCGCCGGCAAGGATCTCGAGCGCTTCCGTGCCCAGGTCGCCAAGACCAACCGCGAACGCGATACCGCGCCGGTGCTGGCGGCGCGCAGCGATTCCGACAGCGGCGACGCAGTGCGCGCCAAGGTGACACCGAGCCACGTCAGACGATGACGTCTCGTTAGGCGAGGTCGCGCGGGATCGTCACATCGCGCAGCGGCCGGATCGTCCACTCGCGCCCGTGCCTCGGCTTGCCGCGCGGCGGCGCCTAGCGCACAGTCGCGGGCGGAGGATCCGCCATGCTCAGCGCCGCCGACAACGAGCTTCTGACACGGACCGGACCGGCGACTCCGATGGGCGCGTATTTCCGTCATTTCTGGCAGCCCGTGGCGCTGTCGGCGCAGGTGGCGGAGCGCGACGCGGTGCCGATCCACGTCACCGTGATGAACCAAACCTGGCTGTGCTTCCGCGACTCGAACGGTCGCGTCGGCCTGGTCTCGCCGCGCTGCCCGCATCGCGGCGCCGATCTGGTCTGGGGCCGCAACGAGGAGTGCGGTCTGCGCTGCGCCTACCACGGCTGGAAGTTCGACGTCGACGGCAAGGCGGTCGACCTGCCCAATGTCGAGCCCGACTCGGCGCTCTATCGCAACGTCAAGCTCAAGGCGCATCCGACGCGCGAGTTCGGCGACATCGTCTGGGCCTGGCTCGGGCCGGGCGAACCGCCCGCGGGCGTACCCGAGCTGGAGTTCGGCCTGGTGCCGGCGACGCACCGCTTCGTCACCAAGAAGCTGCAGCAATGCAACTGGGCGCAGACCATGGAGGGCGCGCTCGACACGGCGCATTTCTCCTTCCTGCACATGCCCGCACCGTCGGTGAGGTCCAACGACAACCCCGACGCACCCGCCGACGAACGCCGCCTGCGTTGGATCCGCGACGATCCGCGACCGAAATTCCAGATCGTGCCGCATGATTGCGGCTTCATCATCGGCGCCTCGCGCGCCGCCGATGGCGGCGATCTCTATTGGCGCACCTCGCAGTTCATGCTGCCCGCGCACGCCACGACACCCTCGACATTGCCGGGTGAAACCTATTTCGGCTACACCTTCGTGCCGATCACTGACGAGGATTGCTGGATCTACACCTATGCGTGGAATCCGGCGCGGCCGCTGACCAACGCCGAGCGCGAGAAATTCGCCACCGGTCACGGCGTGATCGCCGAGGTCGACAAGGACTACGTGCCGCTGCGCAACAAGGCCAACGGCTACCTGCGCGACATCGAGGACATGAGGCATCGCAGCTTCACCGGCGTGAAAGGCGTCGCCGAGCAGGACGCCATGGTGCAGGAGAGCCAGGGCGCAATCGTCGATCGCAGCCAGGAGATCCTCACGCCCACCGACATGGCCGTCGTCCGTTTCCGCTCCAGTCTTCTTGAAGGTGCGCGGGCGTTGCGTGACCACGGCATCGCACCGGCCAGCGCCGCGACTCCGGCGGCGTACACGCTGCGATCGGGCAGCTGGATCGCGCCGGCGAGCACGCCGTTCAGCGAGGTGATGATGCAGCGCTTCGGCGATCCGGTGGGCCGCGGCGTCAACTAAGCCTTGGCCTGCGCCAGGATGAACAGGCGGCGGAAGCGGAACAGCGTGCTGCCGTCGGCTTCTTTGGGATAGGCAGCGGCGACGCGCGCCCGATAGGCCGCCTCAAATCGCGAGCGCATCGGTTCCTCGAGCCGAGTCAGGAACTGCGGCAACCACGAGCCCTTGGTGAACTCCGCCACCGGATTCTCGCCCTTGAGCACCTGCAGATACTCGATCTCCCAGATCGCGACCGAGGCGGCGAGCGGCGCGAGCAGGCGCCAGTACTCGTCGGGCGGCGCCACCGGCCTGCGACGCAGGACCGGCAACAATGTCGCGCGCCACGGCCCGTCCTCAATAGTGTCGACCACCGTCGAATGCGAGGGCGCGTCGAAATTGCGCGGCATCTGGACGGCGAGCCAGCCGCCCGGCGCGAGCTGCCCGAGCAGCGCGGGGAACAGCGTCGCGTGATGATCGAGCCAGTGCAGCGTGGCGTTGCTGAACAGCACATCGGCCGGCGCGTCAGCTTTCCAGCGATTGAGGTCCGCCTCGATGAAGCGCGCGGCCGGATGATCCTTGCGCGCCCGCGCCAGCATCTCCGGCGAACCGTCGACTCCGGCGAGCCGAGCGTCGGGCCAGCGCGCCGCGAGCAGCGGCATCATGTTGCCGGCGCCGCAGCCGACATCGATGACGTCCTTCGGCGCGGTCGCCGGAATGCGGCCGAGCAGATCAATCGCGGGCTGCAAGCGCTCGCCGGCGAATCTCAGGTATTGAGCGGGGTCCCAAGCCATGCGGCGCAGCATGCCCCGCTGTCGTCCTGAGCGCCAGCGAAGGACCTCGCAGTCGTGATCACAGACAGGAGCGGCGCCGGAACTACGCCGGCGCCGCCTTCGCGTCGCTCAGGACGATATCGCGGTCTAATCGTCGGCCGCGTCGGCCAGATCCGGCTTCACCACGTGGCCCGCAATGCTGAGCTCGCCGTCCTTCACCGAGACGTCGACCGCCGCGCCGTCGGGCACGGTGCCGTCGAGGATCAGCTGCGCCAGCGGGTTCTGGATCGAGCGCTGGATCACCCGCTTGAGCGGTCGCGCGCCGTAGACCGGATCATAGCCGCGATTGGCCAGCCAGGTGCGCGCCTTGTCGTCGAGCCTGAGCTCGATCTTGCGCACCTCCAGCAGCTTGCGCAGCCGCGCCAGCTGGATCTCTACGATGTCGCCCATGTGGCCGCGCGACAGGCGGGTGAACAGCAGCACCTCGTCGAGCCGGTTGAGGAACTCCGGCCGGAAGGCGCGGCGCACCTGCTCCATCACCTGCTCGCGCGCGTCATCGACCGGCTGGTCGTCCTTCAGCGCCGCGAGGTATTCGCTGCCGAGGTTGCTGGTCAGCACGATCAACGTGTTGCGGAAGTCGACGGTGCGGCCCTGACCATCGGTCAGGCGGCCGTCGTCGAGCACCTGCAGCAGCACGTTGAAGACGTCGGGATGCGCCTTCTCGACCTCGTCGAACAGGATCACCTGGTAGGGCCGGCGCCGCACCGCCTCGGTGAGCGCGCCGCCCTCGTCATAGCCGACATAGCCCGGCGGCGCGCCGATCAGCCGGCTGACGGCATGCTTCTCCATGTACTCCGACATGTCGATGCGCACCATCGCCTGGTCGTCGTCGAACAGGAACGCCGCCAGTGCCTTGGTCAGCTCGGTCTTGCCGACGCCGGTGGGGCCGAGGAACAGGAACGAGCCGATCGGCCGGTTCGGATCCTGCAGGCCCGCGCGTGCGCGGCGCACGGCGTTGGACACCGCGACGATCGCCTCGTCCTGGCCGATGACGCGCTTGTGCAGCTCGTCCTCCATGCGCAGGAGCTTGGCGCGCTCGCCCTCAAGCATCTTGTCGACCGGCACGCCGGTCCAGCGCGACACGACGGCCGCGATGTCCTCGGGCTGCACCTCTTCCTTCAGCGCGCGGCCGCCGGCGGCTTCGGCATGCTCGGCCGCCTTGAGCTGCTTCTCGAGCTCGGGGATCTTGCCGTAAGCCAGCTCGCCCGCCTTGCCCAGCTCACCGCGCCGCTGCGCGATCTCGAGGTCGGCGCGCGCGCGATCGAGCTCTTCCTTGAGCTTCTGCGCGCCAGCCAGCTTGTCCTTGGCCGCCTTCCACGCCGCCGTCAGGCTGGCGCTCTTCTGCTCCAGCTCGGCCAGCTCCTTCTCGAGCTTGCCCAGCCGGTCCTTGGACGCGGTGTCGCTTTCCTTCCGCAGCGCCTCGCGCTCGATCTGCAGCTGCAGGATACGGCGATCCAACTCGTCGATGTCCTCGGGCTTGGAGTCGACCTGCATGCGGATACGGCTGGCCGCCTCGTCCATCAGGTCGATCGCCTTGTCGGGCAGGAAGCGGTCGGAGATGTAGCGGTTCGACAGCGTCGCGGCGGCGACGATCGCGGCGTCGGCGATGCGCACGCCGTGGTGCAGCTCGTACTTCTCCTTGATGCCGCGCAGGATCGAGATCGTGTCTTCGACCGACGGCTCGGTGACGAACACCGGCTGGAAGCGCCGCGCCAGGGCGGCGTCCTTCTCGATGTGCTTGCGGTACTCGTCGAGCGTGGTGGCGCCAACGCAGTGCAGCTCGCCGCGCGCCAGCGCCGGCTTCAGCATGTTGGAGGCGTCCATCGCGCCTTCCGCCTTGCCGGCGCCGACCAGGGTGTGCAGCTCGTCGATGAAGACGACGATGTCGCCCGCGGCCGCGGCGATCTCCGACAGCACGGACTTCAGCCGCTCCTCGAACTCGCCGCGATACTTCGCGCCGGCGACCATGGCGCCGAGATCGAGCGCCATCAGCTTCTTGCCCTTGAGCGCCTCGGGCACGTCGTCGTTGACGATGCGCAGCGCCAGGCCCTCGGCAATGGCGGTCTTGCCGACGCCGGGTTCGCCGATCAGCACAGGGTTGTTCTTGGTGCGGCGGCTCAGCACCTGGATGGTGCGGCGGATCTCCTCGTCGCGACCGATCACCGGGTCGAGCTTGCCCTCGCGCGCCACCTGCGTGAGATCGCGCGCGTACTTCTTCAGCGCGTCGTAAGAACTTTCAGCGGCGGCGTTATCGGCGGTGCGGCCTTTGCGCAGCTTGTTGACCGACTCGTTGAGCGCGGCGGGCGTCACGCCGGCGCGCTTGAGGATATCGATGGCGTTGCCGGCGCCGGGCATCGCCAGCGCCTGCAGCAGCCGCTCGACGGTGACGAAGGAGTCGCCCGCCTTCTTGGACAGCTGCTCGGCCTGCTCGAAGGCGCGCGCCGTCTCCGGTGCGAGGTAGACCTGACCGGCGCCCGAGCCTTCGACCTTGGGCAGCTTGGCCAGCGCCTGCTCGGTCTCTCGCAGCGCCAGGCGGGAATCGCCACCGGCGCCGGCGATCAGGTTGGCGGCGAGGCCTTCCTCGTCGTCGAGCAGAACTTTGAGGACGTGTTCGGGATTGAAGCGCTGGTGACCGGCACGCAACGCCAGCATCTGGGCGCTCTGCAGAAAACCGCGGACGCGATCGGTGTACTTCTCTTGATCCATATCAATCACCCCTTCTGTCGTGCCCCCGTCTGGCGGCGGGCGAACGGGCGGACCCTCTGATGAGGCGTCCACCGCAGATATGGGGCCGCGCCAAGCGGCGACAAGTCCCGCGTCGCGTCGGGTTTATCCTCTATCCTGCGTGAGCCGACTTGCGTCTGGCGCCGGTCGGTCTACGATCAGCACAGAGGCTCGCGCATAGGGAGAGATCGCATGGCCAAGGCTAAGGGCGCGCGGAAGAAGGCGGCCGCTAAGGCGAAACCAAAGGCGAAGGCCAAGGGCAAGGCCAAGGCGAAGAAGCCGGCGCCGGCGAAAAAGGCGGTGATGGCGAAACCGGTCGCCGATAGCGGCCTGGCCAAGCGCGTAGCCGCCCTCGAGGCGGCGATCGCGTCGTCGAAGAAAGGCTCCAACGCCACCGGCGCTTCCGTCACCAAGGCGATCGACACGGCGGTGAACGAGATGCGCCAACACGCCGAGGACGCCGACTACCTCGCGATGGTGCAGATGCGTAAGCTGATCGACAAGGCCCGGCACAAGGTGACCGTCGCCGAGGAACGGCTGCGCAGCGAGATCGGCGCCGTCGACGCCAAGGGCGAGATGAGGATGGACGAGGTCAACGCGCTGCGCCGGCGCATCGAGGCGCTCGAGGCCAAGAAATAGCGCGCCCTAGACGAAGACGGCGCCGGTGGGAACCGGCGCCGCGTTCGTTACGGCCCTAGCGGACGGACTCTCTATTCCTTGTTGCCGCCGCCGCCCTGCGGCTCGCCGACCGGCTCGGGCGCTGGCGCCGCGTCGCCATCGCGCTCGCGGCGCTGGGCGCCCCGGAAGCGGCGGAAATGCGGGTGGCGCGGTCGGAACTGGCGATCGCCGCGGCCGCCCTGGCCTTCACCGGCATCCGCGCCGGCTTCCGCCGGCACGGGCGCGGCGACCGGCACGCCGTCGGGGCCGACGACACTGGCGCCGTTGAAGGGCGCGACTTCGACCTGCGGCTGATCGGCGAAGGCCGGATCCTCTGTCAGGTTGCGCACGCGCGGCGGATAGGGGATCGGCGTCGCGCCTTCGCCCTGCTGATCGTCGTAGCCGCCATCGCGCGGACCATCGCCGCCCTGCGCCGCCGTCGGCCGGCGATCGTCCTGGCGGCGATCGTCTTGGCGGCGGTCATCATGGCGGCGGTCATCGTGGCGGCGATCGTCATGCCGGCGCTGCTCGTGCCGACGGTTGTCGTAGCCGCCGCTGGGGCCGCGCTCGCCGCCGTAACCCTGCTGGCGCTCGTTGTAGCCGCCGCGATCGTCGTAGCGGCGAGGCTCGCCGCCTTCGGGGCGTGGGCCGCCTTCGCCGCCACCTTCGCCGCCCTGGCCCTCCATCGGCGCGCCTTCGCCCTGCGGCGCGCCCTCCTCGCCGCCGCCTTCCTCATCCCACATGCGGTCGAAGCTCGGGCGCACGAAGCCGCCCTGGGCCGCGATCACCCGGAAATAGTGCTCGGCGTATTGGTAATAGGACTCGGCCAGGATCCGGTCGCCCGAGGTCGTCGCCTCGCGCGCCAGCGCCATGTACTTCTCGTAGATCTGGTGGGCCGTGCCCCTGACCCGCACGTCGGGTCCATTGCTGTCGAAGGACTGGTTACGGCCAGGAAACTTCTGCTTTCCGCCGCCGCCACCACCGCCGCCATTGTTGCGGCCACGCTGTCGCCTCTGATTGTTCGGTCTCATTCGGTCTGCCGATGGTCGGCCGCGACGGGTATAGACCCCGGTTATTCGTAAAAACCCGCCTCTGCGGGAACCGTCGCGGACTTGGTTCCGAGGGGAACGCTCGCGCCTCTTCGGGCGTCGATAGCGGTTCTCCTTTTCGGATACCATCAACCTATCCGGTCGGCCGGCCCTTGCCAAACGATTTATTGGTCAGGGGCGGCGGGCCAGGATCACCCGCTCGACGCCGCCCAGATCGGCCACCACCCGCTCGATCCGGAAGCCCGCCGCGCGCATCAGCCGGGCCACGTCGGGCGCCTGGCCCTGGCCGACTTCGAGCGCGGTCCAGCCGCCCTCGCGCACCAGGTAGGGCAGCTCGCCGGCCAAGGTGCGGTAGGCGTCCAGCCCGTCCTGGCCGCCATCGAGCGCCAGCCACGGCTCGTGCTCCGACACCTCCGGCGCCAGCCCCTCGATGTCGTCGGTCGGGATATAGGGCGGGTTGGAGACGACGATGTCGTACTGCTCGGCCAGCCCGGCGCCCCAGTCGCCGGCGCGCATCTCGGCGCGGCCGGCGAGGCCCAGCGCCTGCGCGTTGTCGCGGGCCACCGCCAGCGCCCGCTCGCTGCGGTCGACCCCCAGGCCGCGGGCGTTGGGCAGGCCATGCAGCAGCGCCAGCAGCAGGCAGCCCGAGCCGACTCCGAGATCGAGCAGGCTGAGCCGGGCGGCGCGGTCGGGCACGACCGACAGCACCGCCTCGACCAGCGCCTCGCTGTCGGGCCGGGGCGTCAGCACGTCGGGCGTGACCTTGAACGGCAGGCTCCAGAACTCGCGTGTCCCTAATATTTGCGACATTGGCTCGCGCGAGAGCCGCCTCAGGGTCAGCCGCTCGACGCGGGCGATGACGCCGGCGTCATTTATCGCGACCTCGGGCTCGGCAATCATCGCCTCGACCGCCAGGCCGGTGGCGTCGCCGACCAGCAGGCGCGCCTCAAGCCGGCCGTTGTCGATCCCGGCCGCCGCCAGACGCGCCGCCACCGAGGCCAGCATCTCCCCGACCGTGGGCATCCCCCCAACTCTCCCCTACGCGACCGCGCCACTGTGCCGGGCCGGGACTCGCCGCTCAACCCTCGTTTTTCGCCCTCAGAGCTTAGGGGGCAGGCGATAGCGGAAGTCGCAATGGCTGGCGCCGCCCATGATGGTCTGCGTGCGCTGGAACTCGATGCGCTCGTCGTAGCCCTCGATGAACGTGCTGTCGCGGTTGCACGACAGCAGGTGGCCGATCTCGCCCAGCCCCATCTCGCGATACATCTCCGCATAGCGGCAGCGCACGACGTTGAAGTCGAGATGCTCGGCGTCCTGGCGCAAGGTCTCGACGCGCAGCGCGTCCTCCTTGGTCCACAGCGGCTGGATGGCGGCGAAGCTGGCCAGCGACGTGCCGCCCTTCTCCTGCGCCGCGAACTGCTTGCCGGCCTCGATCGCCGCCTTGCGCACCGCGCGCTCGATCACGCCCTTGGCCGCCGCCTCGCCGAAAGCCGCCTTCATCTCCTCGTAGATCGGCTTGATGATCTCCGCCTCGATGCGGCGGCGCTGCAGGATGCCCATCTGCAGGTCGGGGGCTGGGCTGGTCGACATGGCGGCGGCTCCGTCGCGTGAGGATGCGGCAGGCTCGCGCAGCGCGCGCGGCGGCGCAAGGGCGCGCGCGCCATGCTACGATCGGGACGAGACGCGCGAACCCCACGGTCGGAGAGCCCTGTTGCGACCATCAGCCCTGCTCTGCCTGCTCGTCACGGCGATCCTGGCGCACACCCCGCCGGCAGCCGCCCAGGTGCCGCCCTCCGCCACCGAGATCGCCGCCTATACCGGCCTGCACGCCGCGGCGGCGCGCGGCGACGCCGCGACGATCCGGCACCTGATCGCCGGCAAGGCCGACCCCAACGCACGCGACGGCGCCGGGCGCACGCCGCTGCATGTCGCGGCCTTCGCCGGCCATCAGGCCGGCGTCGCGGCGCTGGTCGAAGGCGGCGCCGATCCCAAGGCGCAGGAGAACCGCCGCTACGACATCATCACCATCGCCGCTGTGCGCGACGATCCGGCGATGGTGCGGCTGGCGATCCGCCTGGGCGCCGATCCGCGCGCCATCACCAGCCCCTATGACGGCACGGCGCTGATCGCCGCCGCCCATCTCGGCCACGACGAGGTCGTGCGCGCCCTGATCGAGGCCGGCGCGCCGCTCGACCACGTCAACAACCTCGTCTGGACGGCGCTGATCGAGGCGGTGGTGCTGGGCGATGGCGGGCCGCGTCATGTCGCCTGCGCGCGGGCGTTGGTCGAGGCAGGCGCCAACAGGGAGATTCCCGATCGCAGCGGCAAGACCGCGTTGCAGTTGGCGCGCGAGCGAGGGTTCGCGGAGATGGTGAAGGTTCTCGAGACCACACCGAGGCGATAAGCGGCTCAGCGCGAATGCTGTGCGAAGAAGTCCAGGAGCGGACGGATATAGGCGTCCTGAAACAGGTGCGGCAGGTAACCCCGCCGTCCCTTGGCCGCGATCTCGAAAGGCGGCGCCTCGGCGTAGCCGTGCCGGCGCAGCTGCACGCCGAGCTTGTCGCTACACGACGGATCGAGGATGCCGTCGTCGCGATCGAGAAAGCGCCGCACGGCCGGGCGCGAACTCGTCGCGCGCGCTGGCCACGGCCGCTCGTTGGGATAGGCGTCGGCACGGCAGGACTCCTCGGCGTCGATGCGCTTGCGGGTCTCGTTGTCGAGTCCGTAGCCGTGCACGTTGCTGCGGCCGGTCGCGCCGGCGATACAAAGCCGATGCCAGCCATAGGGATCGCCCGCGGACACCGGCGCGACGGCGGTGAACAGATCCGGCATCTCGGTCGCGGCCCGCACCGTCATGAAGCCGCCCGACGACAGGCCGACGACGAAGAGTGACGGCGCGCTGCCGGCCGGCCGCAGGCCGGGCACGATGGAGCGCGCCACCTCGGCGATGAAGGGCAGATCGAGATTGGGCCGCGGCCGCACCTCGTCGTCCCAGACCTTGCCGCAGGGCCGGCCTTCGAGATCGGCGACCTTGTCCGTCGAGTCGAGCAAAAACACCGCGAAGCCCGCGCGCAACGCGGCCTCGGTGAAGCGCACCTGCGGCGCCACGATGTCGGCGTTGGCGACGCACCACTGGAAATGCGCGCCGCCACCGCCATGCATCACCAGGATCGCGCCGCGCCGCCAGGGCCCGGTCGGCGCCGACCACAGCAGGCGTCGCTCGTAACCCGCGACGCCGAGCGCGAGGCGCTGCCAGCCGCGCTCCATGCATTGGCGTTCCTGGAACACGGCCTGCGCCGACGCCCGTCCGGCGACGAGCAGCAGGACGGCGACGACGATGATGCGGACGGCGGACATGGCGTCGAGCATACGGCCCCGTCAGTGGCGGCGCGAGATGGCCTCGGGCGAAGCGACCACGCGCCATGATCGACGCCATGAACCGATGGCGCGATCTGATCCGCTGCCTGCCTGTCGCGATGGCATTAGCTTTTGCCGCGACGGCCTAGGCACAAGTGCCTCCCTCCGCCACCGAGATCGCCGCCTATACCGGTCTGCACGCCGCCGCGCGCGGCGACGCCGCGGCGATCCGGCGGCTGATCGCCGGCAAGGCCGACCCGAACGCGCGCGACGGCGCCGGGCGCACGCCGCTGCATGTCGCGGCCTTCGCTGGCCAGCAGGCGGCCGTCACGGCGCTGGTCGACGGCGGCGCCAATCCCAAAGCGCAGGAGAACCGCCGCTACGACGTCATCACCATCGCCGCCGTGCGCGACGACGCGGCCATGGTGCGGCTGGCGATCCGCCTGGGCGCCGATCCGCGCGCCATCACCAGCCCCTATGACGGCACGGCGCTGATCGCCGCCGCCCATCTCGGCCACGACGCGGTGGTGCGCGCCCTGATCGAGGCCGGCGCGCCGCTCGACCACGTCAACAACCTCGGCTGGACGGCGCTGATCGAGGCGGTGGTGCTGGGCGACGGCGGACCGCGCCATGTCGCGTGTGCGCGGGCGTTGGTCGAGGCGGGGGCCAATCGGGAGATTCCCGATCGCAACGGCAGGACCGCGGTGCAGTTGGCGCGGGTTCGCGGAGATGGCGAAGGTTCTCGATAGTGTGCCGAAGCGGTGAGTGACCTTACCCGCAGACTCGACGCCCAGGCTAACGCCGCCCAAGCTCTGACTAAGGCTCGGCGACTGTTAATCAAATACCGTCTCAATAAATCCTACTGGATAGTGGAAAACAGAGCGACTGCACGGACGATAATCCAAGCCAAGCTACGGCCTTCGTGCCCGAGACAGCCAATCTACAAACGCCCGCGAGCAATAACCCTAGGCCTGAGCGCCCAGGTAACGCTCGCAACCATTGGCTGCGGTGGAGCGAGCAGCTAACATGCGGTCACCCCCAGGGAACGCAATTGAAGTGATGGACGGGCATGGCGATAGATCACTCTGGACACAAGGGAGCGGCACGCATTAGAGCGCTTCTCGTCAATCCAACGCACAACGATCAGAACATCTGGTCTTACGACCGGATGTGCGAGGCGCTTGGAGCAAAGTTCTTTACTCCTCCTTTAGGGCTTCTCTCAGTCGCCGCTCTGCTTCCAGATAATTGGCAGATCCGGCTGCTCGACAGGAACTTTAACGTTCTGTCCGCCCATGATCTCCAAGATACCGACGTGGTCCTGACGGGCGGAATGCTGACACAACGCAGCGATACATTGGAGGTCATCCGGATCTCACAGAAGTACGGTGTTCCAGTAGTCGTAGGAGGGTTCGACGTCAGCGCTAGTCCGGCGATCTACGCAAATGCAGACGTGATCGTTGTTGGAGAAGCCGAAACCTGCATTGATGAACTGGTACCCGCAGCAGCGCCGCCAGTGGCTTGCGGCGCTGACCGTACAGAATCGAACGTCAGTGATTCAGCTACCTGTAGGCTTCTAGCTAAGCAGATGCTGATAACTGTTGCAACTTGTGATCGAGTGCGGGCAGCATCGATAATAATGCCGGTCCGACATGGTCAGACGCGCCAGCTGATCATGGTTTGTGGATCTACATCAGAGGCTTCGAACGTAGCGGCCAATGAAATGGAATTGCTGAACTGTTGGAATGCGAGCGGAGATGCTTTGCCATTGAAAAAGTACCGATCCAAATGCTTGACTATGCTGAGGTGGTGTTGACCTGACGGTCACCGGCCACACCCGGCGGCGCCAACCGCCACGTGACAGCAACCGCAGATACCCTACCGTCGAATCGTCTTTCCCTGGGTCGCGCTTAAACCGCGAACTCCGCCAGCCTCGCCGCCTCGTCATCCGCGATCAGCGCCTCGACCACCTTGTCGAGCGCCGTGCCCTCCATGACCTTGTCCAGCTCATACAAGGTCAGATTGATGCGATGGTCCGTGCACCGACCCTGGGGAAAATTGTACGTGCGGATGCGTTCGCTGCGATCGCCGCTGCCGACCTGGCCCTTGCGCGAGGCGGCGCGTTCGTCGTGCAGCTTCTGGCGCTGCGCCTCGTAGAGGCGCGCGCGCAGGATCTTCATCGCCTTGGCCTTGTTCTTGTGCTGGCTCTTCTCGTCCTGCTGGCTGACCACGACGCCGGTCGGCAGATGGGTGATGCGCACGGCGCTGTCCGTCGTGTTGACCGACTGACCGCCCGGACCGGAGGAGCGGAACACGTCGATGCGCAGGTCCTTGTCCTCGATCTTGATGTCGACCTCCTCCGCCTCGGGCAGCACGGCCACGGTGGCGGCAGAGGTGTGGATGCGGCCCTGCGATTCGGTGGCCGGCACGCGCTGCACGCGGTGCACACCCGATTCGAACTTCAGCCGCGCGAAGACGTCCTTGCCGGTGACGGTGGCGGTGGCCTCGCGATAGCCGCCCATGCCGCTGTCGCTGAGCTCCATCACCTCGAACTTCCATCCCCGTAGCGCGGCGTAGCGCTGGTACATGCGGAACAGGTCGGCGGCGAACAGCGCGGCCTCCTCGCCGCCGGTGCCGGCGCGCACCTCCAGGATGGCGTTGCGCGCGTCGGCTTCGTCCTTGGGCAGCAGCATCAGCTGCACGCTGCGCTCCAGCTGGGGCACGCGCTCCTTGGCGGCGCGGAACTCCTCCTCGGCCAGCGCCTTCATCTCGGCGTCGGTGCCGGCGTCGGCGATCATGCCGGCGAGGTCGCCCGCCTCCTTCTGCGCCGCGCGCAGCTCGCGCACCTTCTCGACCAGCGGGCCGAGCTCGGCGTATTCCTTCGACGCCTGGGTGAACTTCGCCGAATCGAGCCCGCCGCCCGAGAGGATCGCCTGCAGCTCCTCGTGGCGGTGCACGACCTGGTCGAGCTTGTCGTCGAGGGTCATGGCGCCCCTCCCTTCCCCCGCTGGCGGGGGAAGGCAGCGGACATGATGACTTTTCCGTCTCCCCGCGAGCGGGGAGAGGGAGGGGCCCGTCGCGCGCAGCGCGATGGGAGTGTGAGGGGCTGCATCAGGTGACGCACCGCCGTTGTGCGCAACCTGATGCAGCCCCTCACCCCAACCCTCTCCCCGCTCGCGGGGAGAGGGAGGGAGGCGGGAGAGGTCATCACCGCTTGTCCTCGTCGTCGTCGATGCCGTCGAGGCCCATCAGGTCGGCGAGCTCGCCCATGGCGTCGACGGTGAGTTCCTCGACGATGTCGGCGAAGGCGACTTCGCGCTGCGTGCCGTCGTCGAAGTTCTTCAGCGCCACCACGCCCTTGGCCATCTCGGCGTCGCCGAGGATCAGCGCGTGGCTGGCGTCGAGCTTGTTGGCGCGCTGCAGGCGGCGCTTCATGTTGCCCTTGTAGGCGAGCTCGACGACCACGTCGGCGTCGCGCAGCTCGCGCGCCAGCGCCAGCGCGCGACGCTCCGCCGCCTCGCCCATCGGCACGATCGCCACCGGCCGTTCGGGCTTGGGTGGATCGTTGGCCAGCATCGCCAGCCGCTCGATGCCGCCGGCCCAGCCGATGCCCGCCGTGGGCGGACCGCCCAGCGCCTCGATCAAGCCGTCATAGCGGCCGCCGCCGATCACCGTGCCCTGCGCCCCCAGATGGGTGGTGACGAACTCGAAGGCGGTGTGGGTGTAGTAGTCCAGCCCGCGCACCAGGCTGGGCTCGACGGTGAAGGCGATGCCCGAGGCCTCGAGTCCGGCCTTCACCGCGGCGAAGAAATCGCGCGCCGCGGTGTTGAGGTAGTCGCCGAGCGACGGCGCGTTGACGTTGACCGCCTTGTCGCCCTCGTCCTTGCTGTCGAGGATGCGCATGGGATTGCGCTCGAGGCGGCGCAGGGAGTCCTCGCTGAGCTTGGCCTTGTGTGCGCTGTAATAGTCGATCAGCACCTTGCGGTAGGCGGTGCGGCTTTCCGGGTCGCCCAGCGAGTTCAGGCTGAGCGTGCAGCAATCGAGGATACCCAGGCGTTGCAGGATGTCGGCGGCGAGCGAGATCACCTCGACGTCGCATTCCGGCTCGGGCGCGCCCAGCACCTCGACGTCGATCTGGTGGAACTGGCGCTGGCGGCCCTTCTGCGGTCGCTCGTAGCGGAACATCGGGCCGTGCGCGAAGACCTTCAGCGGCACCTGTTGCGTCAGGCCGTTGGAGATGAAGGCGCGACAGATGCCGGCGGTGTACTCGGGCCTGAGCGTGAGGCCTTCGTCGCCGCGATCGGTGAAGGAGTACATCTCCTTCGACACGACGTCGGATGTCTCGCCCATGCCGCGGGCGAAGAGCTCGGTGAACTCGAAGATCGGCGTCGCCATCTCGGCGTAGCCGTAAAGCCGCGCGACCTCGCGCGCCGTGTTCCAGACATGCGCGAAGCGCGGGAACTCGTCGGGCAGGATGTCGTGGGTGCCGCGTACGGGCTGCAGCTTGGACACGTCGGGATTCCGGGGAATGGGTTGGGCCGGGCGGTTGATTACACGGATTGCGGCCCTATGCCCACCCCTGGCTACTTCCCCTCTCCCCGCAGGCGGGGAGAGGGAGAGGCGAAAATCTACTCCGCCGCCGCCTTGGCCTTGGCGGCCTCGATCTCGGCGGCCTTCTTCTCGATCATCTGCGCGAGGTGCTCGACGATGCCGGCGTCCTTCAGGCGGTGATGCGGGACGCCCGCGACATAGACCTGGTGCGTGCCGTTGCCGCCGCCGGTGAAGCCGATATCGGTCTCGCGTGCCTCGCCCGGGCCGTTCACGACGCAGCCGATCACCGAGACGGTCATCGGCGTGGTGATATGCGCCACACGCTTCTCCAGCGCCTCGACCGTGCGGATGACGTCGAATTGCTGACGCGCGCAGCTCGGACAGGAGATCAGGTTGACGCCGCGATGCCGCAGATTCAGCGCCTTCAGCATCTCGAAGCCGACACGCACCTCCTCCTCGGGCTCGGCCGACAGCGACACGCGCAGCGTGTCGCCGATGCCGCTCCACAGCAGCATGCCCAGCCCGATCGAGGACTTCACCGTGCCGGTGCGCAGCCCGCCGGCTTCGGTGACGCCGATATGCAGCGGGTAGTCGCAGGCTTCCGCGAGGCCCTGATAGGCGGCGACGGCGAGGAAGACGTCGGAGGCCTTCACGCTGATCTTGAACTCGCGGAAATCGTGGTCTTCCAGAATGCGCGCGTGATCGAGCGCGCTTTCGACCATCGCCTCGGGACACGGCTCGCCGTACTTCTCCAGCAGGTCCTTCTCCAGCGAGCCGGCATTCACCCCGATGCGCATCGAGCAGCCATGGTCGCGCGCGGCCTTGACCACTTCGCGCACGCGCTCGGCGCTGCCGATATTGCCGGGATTGATGCGCAGGCAGGCGGCGCCGGCGTCGGCCGCCTCGATGGCGCGTTTGTAGTGGAAGTGGATGTCGGCGACGATCGGCACCTTGGCGGCGCGCACGATCTCTTTCAGCGCCTTGGTCGACTCCTCGTCCGGGCAGGAGACGCGGATGATGTCGACGCCCGCCTCCTCGCAGCGACGGATCTGGTCGATCGTGGCGCCGGCGTCGGCGGTCAGGGTGTTGGTCATGGTCTGCACGGTGATCGGCGAATCGCCGCCCACCGGCACGGTGCCGACCATGATGCGCCTGCTCTTGCGGCGCTGGATGTCACGATAGGGTCTGACGCTCATCGTCCGGTGGCCCGGGCTGATTGGGGGTAGCGCATTCTAAAGCAACGAGCCGGAGATCGGCACCACTCTGTCATTCCAAGCGCAGCGAGGAATCTAAGGAAGCCGCCTGGATCCCTCGCTACGCTCGGAATGACAGGCGTCCTCGAACGACCAGCATATAGGGATTGCGCGACCGTCCGGCTCGCGCCAGCGACCTCATGCCACCGATCTGTGTGAAAACGATGTCAGCGCGGCGCGTCGGGAGTCAGGCGGTAGCCGATGCCCTCGGGCACGGTATAGGGCTCGCCGGCGCGCACGAAGGTCGAGGCCAAAACCTCGCCGTTGGGCCCGCGCAGCTCCAGCCAGCCATTGGTCTTCGGCAGCAGGGTCACCGGCTTGCTGCTGGCCGGGGCGGTGATCACAACCGGCTTGGGCGGCTCCGGCGGCCTGACCTTGGCCGGCCTGAGCTCGCCCGGCCTCAAGTCGGTCGGACGGCTGGCTTCCTGGGTATTCGCCGCCTGCCCGCCGGCGTCCTGGCGGGCGAACGGCGTGGCCGCCTGGGCCTGGCCGGGTGACAGGGTCACCGTGGGCAGCGGTGGCGGGGCCGGCGGTGGTACGGGGGCCGCGATCGGCGCTGGCGGCGCGGGCGGCGCGGCGCTTGGGACCGGGGCCGCCGGGGCGGCCGCCTGGACAGGGGCAGGAGCGGGTGTCGGTGCCGGCGCGGCCGCGGGGGCTGGCGCGGGGGCAACCGCTGGAGCCCTTGGGGCGGCGGCGGGCGCGGCAAAGGTCGGGGCGGGGGCAGCCGGCGCGGCGACAGTCGGGGCGGGGGCGCTCGGCGCCGGGGCGGCGGGTGCGGCCACGGTCGGCGCGGGCGCCTGAGGCGCCGGCGCGCTCGCTACGGTAGGCGGCTTCAGGCGGTCCGGCACCGGCGCCACGGCCTGTGTCGGCGTGCCGGGCTCGCGGGTCATCGCGTGCCAGGTCACATAGGCGCCGAACAGCAGTGCGCAGGAGGCGAGCAGCAACGCCGCCTTCGGCGTGCGGCGCTCCTTGGGCGCGACCGGGAAGTTGACGGCGGCGCCCACCGGCGGCGCGGCCTCGATGGCGCGATAGGTCTCGAGCACGCGGTCGGCGTCGAGATTCACCCGCTTGGCGTAGGTGCGCAGGAAGGCGGGGATGTAGGTGCGGCCCGGCAGATCGTGGAAGCGGCCTTCCTCGATCGCCTCAAGATAGGCGTAGCGCACGCGCGTATCGGTGGAGACGTCGCGCAGCGACAAGCCCAGCGACTCGCGCGCTTCGCGCAGCATCTGGCCGACGCCCGCGCACGCGGTCGTCGCTTCCACCTGCCAGTTCGTGTGGTCGCGCATTTCAGCTCTGTCGCAAACACAAAGTTCGGAATCAACTCGCCCTGGGGCGTCCTCTTAGCAGGACTCCGCACGTGACGAAACCTGAGTCTGCGCGCGGCCTCCGGATTCCTTCGCGACAAAAGCGTCAGAGCGGAATGCCATGGTCGCGCGCGAACAAGCGGATGCTGTCGCGCACGCTGCGTTGCGATCCGCCAATCAGCGCGTCGAGGTACCCGGTGAACCGCGCCAGATCGAGCGCGCGCACCATGCTCTTCACCGGACCGAAGCCGCCTGGCGCCATCGACAGCGTGCGCAGGCCGACGCCCAGCAGCGCCATGGCCTCGATCGGCTTGCCGGCCATTTCTCCACAGAGGCTGAGCTCGACATTGGCCCTTTTGCACGCCTCGACCACATTCCTTAGTGCGCGCAGGACGGATGGGGACAAGGTATCGTAACGTCCCGCGAGTCGGGGGTTGCCCCGGTCGGCCGCGAACAAAAACTGTACAAGGTCGTTGCTGCCGACCGACAGGAAGTCGATTTCGCGCAGCAGCTCCGGTAACTGCCACAGCAAGGCGGGGACTTCGAGCATTACGCCGACCGACACGCGCGCGGGCGTCGTCGTGCCCCGGCCACGCGCCCGGGTCAGTTCCAGGTCAAGCAGATGACGTGCCTGCCGCAGTTCGGCGAGATCGGCGACCATGGGAAACATGATCCAAATCGGCCGGCCCTCGGCGGCCATGATGATGGCGCGTAGCTGACGACGCAGCATCGCCGGGCGATCCAGCCCGATGCGGATGGCGCGCCAACCCATCGCCGGGTTCTCGTCGCCGAACGACTCGACATAGGGCAGCACCTTGTCGCCGCCGACATCGAGCGTGCGGAAGGCCACCGGCTTGCCGTCCGCCTGGTCGAGCACGCGGCGGTAGAGCTGCGCCTGCTCCTCGACGTCGGGAAACTGCGAGCGCACCATGAAGGTGATCTCGGTGCGGTACAGGCCGACGCCGTCGGCGCCGGTGGTCGCCAGATGCTGCAGGTCGATCAGCAGGCCGGCGTTGACGCGCAGCGAGACCGCCACGCCGTCGCGGGTCGCCGCCGGCAGCTCGCGCAACGCGGCGTACTGGCGACGCCGCTGCTCGACCGCCTGCAAGGTGTCGGCGACCTGCTGCTGGATCTCCTCGGCGGGACGGATGAAAACCTGGGCGTTGTCGCCGTCGACGACGATGGGATCGCCCGGCTCGACGCGCCCGGTGATGTCTTCGACGCGGCCGACCACCGGCAGGTCGAGCGCGCGCGCGACGATGGCGACGTGGCTCAGCGCCGAGCCGGCCTCGAGCACGATGCCGCGCAGCTTGCCGCGGTCGTACTCCAGCAGATCGGCGGGACCCAGATCGCGCGCCACGATCACCGCGTCGTCGGGCAGGCTGGCGGCGTCGAGCACCGAGCCACGGCCCATCAGGCGCAGCAGCAGGCGGCGTGTCAGGTCGGAAAGATCGGCGAGACGCTCCTGGATATAGGGATCGCTGATCTCGCTGAAGCGCACGCGCATGTCGTCGAAGGCGCGCTGCACGCCGGCTTCGGCGGTCAGCCCGGTGCCGATCGCCTCGCGGATGCGTTCGACCCAGCCGCGATCGTCGGCGAACATGCGGAAGGTTTCGAGCACCTCGCGATGCTCGCCATGCCCGAGGTGATCGGATTCGAGCATGCGGTCGAGATCGGCGCGCACCACGCCCAGCGCCTCGATGAAGCGCTTCTGCTCCAGCGCGGTGTCCTCCGCGATCACCTTGCTGATGAAGATGCGCGGCTCGTGCAGCACGGCCTTGCCGATGGCGACTCCGCCGTTGAGCTGCACGCCGTCGAGACGCACCGGTAGAAGGCCGGTGCCATCGATCGGCTTGATCTCCTCGGGATTGACCAGCTCGCCCGACGCCACCAGCTCGGCCAGCACCATGGCGACGTTCTCGAGGGTCTCGATCTCCTCCTCGTCGTACTGGCGCAAGGTGCGGTTCTGCACCGCCAGCACGCCCAGCACCTTCTCGCCGCGCAGGATCGGCACGCCGGCCATCGAGTGGTAGATCTCCTCGCCGGTCTCGGGCCGGTAGGCGAAGCTCGGATGGGTCTGCGCGTCGGCCAGCGACAGCGGTCGCTCGTTGGCGGCGATGTCGCCGACGATGCCCTCGCCCAGCCGCAGGCGGGTGCGGTGCACGGCGTCGGGATTGAGGCCTTGGGTGGCGAACAGCTCGAGGATGTCGCCGGCGCGCAGCACGTAGATCGAGCAGACCTCGGCCACCATCTCGCCGGCGACGATGCGCACGACCTGGTCGAGGCGCTCCTGCGCGGTGCCCGCGCGCGCCATCACATCCCGGAGCCGCCTGAGGATCAACCGCGGCCCGGCCACTGGCGTCGTACGCTCCATGGTCAGACCGCTCCGGGATCGGCTCGCTTGATCGGGGCGGTTTTTCGCGCGTCCGGCCACGCCTGCATCGCCGCGCAAGCGGCGATCGGCAGGGTGGCAAGGGCGCGCGCGGCGAACATGGGTCGGTTATCGCCGCTTTCGCCCGCGAGGTCCAGCGCCCAGGGGATTCGACATGTGTCGAAAGTATTGGCGGGTCTTCCTTCTCCCCGCCTTCGCGGGGAGAAGGAATCAACGCCTACGCCGCGTCCAGCCCGTAGGCGGTGTGCAGGGCGCGAACGGCGAGCTCGGTGTACTCGGCGGCGATCAGCACGCTGATCTTGATCTCCGATGTCGAGATCACCGCGATGTTAATGCCGCGCTTGGCCAAGGTCTCGAACATGGTCAGCGCCACGCCGGCGTGGCTGCGCATGCCCACACCGATCACCGAGAGCTTGCAGACATCGGCGTCGGTGTGCAGCTCGGTGAAGCCGAGCGCGGCCTTGCGCTCCTCGAGCACCGCCCTGGCGCGCGGCAGGTCGGTCTTGGGGATGGTGAAGGTGATGTCGGTCGCCCTGCCGTCGGAGGACACGTTCTGCACGATCATGTCGACATTGATGTTGCTGGCGGCCAGCGGTCCGAACAGCGCCGCGGCGACGCCGGGCCGGTCGGCGACGTTGGCCACCGTGACCTTTGCCTCGTTGGTGTCGTAGGCGATGCCGCTGACGACGGATTGTTCCAGACCCTTGGCCATGATCTCTTCCTCATCGACGACGAGCGTGCCCGGCATGTCGCTGCCCGGCGGCACGTCGAAGGAAATCTCCCCGTTCAGCTTGCGGAACGAGGCCAGCACCTGCACGCGCACGCGGTGGTTCATCGCCAGCTCGACGGAGCGCGTCTGCAGCACTTTCGAGCCCAACGAGGCCATCTCAAGCATTTCCTCGTAGGTCACCATCGGCAGCTTGCGCGCCTTGTCGGTGATGCGCGGGTCGGTGGTGTAGACGCCGTCGACATCGGTGTAGATGTCGCAGCGCTCCGCCTTGAGCGCCGCCGCCAACGCCACCGCCGAGGTGTCGGAGCCGCCGCGGCCCAAGGTGGTGATGCGGCCCTCGCCGCTCACGCCCTGAAAGCCCGGCACGACGGCGACGACGCCCTCCGCCATGGCCTTCTCGATCTCCTCGGTGCCGATCGAGAGGATGCGGGCGCGGCCATAGGCCTCGTTGGTGCGGATCGGCAATTGCCAGGACGCGAAGGAGCGCGCCTTCACGCCGCGCTTCTGCAGCGCCAGCGCCACCAGGCCGATGGTGACCTGCTCGCCGGTCGACACGACGACGTCGTACTCGCGCGCGTCGTAGAGCGGCATGATCTTGTCGACATAGCCGACGAGCTGGTTGGTGACGCCGGACATGGCCGAGACGACCACGGCGACCTGATGGCCGCGCTCGACCTCGAGCTGGACCATGCGCGCGACGTTCTCCAGACGATCGGTGTCCCCGACCGACGTGCCGCCGAACTTGACGACGATGCGAGCCATTCCCCTGCCCTACGATCCTTCAGCCGCCTGCGAACCGGCGACAGCGGTCATTTGTCGCTGACGCGCGATTTCCGATCGCGGGCGGCGTATATCTAACGGCGGGACCGTGAGGGAGCAAGCATGGCCAGCACCGTCGATGCCGCGGAGGTCGAGCGCTTCTCGCGCATCGCCGACGAATGGTGGGACGAGAGCGGCAAGTTCGCGCCGCTGCATCGGCTGAACCCCGCCCGTATCGGCTTCATTCGCGACCGCGTCGCGGCCCATCACGGTCGCGATCCGCTGGATTTCGGCGCCGACGGCGCCGGCCCGCTGCGCGGCCTGTCGATCCTCGATGTCGGCTGCGGCGGCGGGCTGGTGTGCGAGCCGATGGCGCGGCTGGGCGCCACGGTCAGCGGCATCGACGCCTCGGACCGCAACATCGGCGTCGCCCGCCTGCACGCCGAGCGCATGGGGCTTACCATCGACTACCGCGCCGTGCCGGCCGAGACCTTGCGCGACGAGGGCGCGCGCTACGACGTCGTGCTGGCGCTGGAGATCGTCGAGCATGTCGCCGACGTCGATCTGTTCCTCGCCTGTTGCGCCGAACTCGTGAAGCCAGGCGGCGTGCTGATCCTCTCGACGCTCAATCGCACGACCAAGGCTTTCGCGCTGGCCATCGTCGGCGCCGAGTACGTCATGCGCTGGCTGCCGCGCGGCACGCATGACTGGCGCAAGTTCCTCAAGCCGTCAGAGGTGGCGCGCGGTCTGCGCGCCGCCGGCCTCACGGTCGAGGAGCTGGCGGGCATCGTCTACAGCCCGATCACCGGCCGCTGGCGCATCGATCAGCACGACCTCGACGTCAACTACATGCTGCTGGCGTCGAAGCCGCGATCCTAGACGCGGGCGGCGGGCACGAACTGGCCGGCGATCAGGTTGAGCACGCGATCGTCGCTGGCCAGGCACGCGGCGCGCACCTGCCGCAGCAACGCGGCGGCGACCGTGCCGTTCCAGAACCAGTCCAGGACCTGCGCGCTGCTCGGCTTGTCCCCCGGCTTCACCGCGGCCTCGGTGTAGAGCGCTGTCAGATCGTCGGCGGCGTAGCGCGCCGCCTGCACGGGACGCAGCCCCTCGACCGGCGACTGGGTCGGTGGCGCGCCCGATGCGAAGCCGGCGAGCAGCGCGGGCCAATGTTCGCGCGCGAGTCGGCCGCCGCCGATGGTCGTGTCGGCGCGCACGACGAGCGGCGCCCACTCGGCGCGCAAGGCGGCTACCCACTCGGCGGCCGAGGACTCGGCGGCCGGGATCGCAACCGCCGGCAGATCGACCGCGGGACGCCAACCATCGCGCGGCAGGCGGCCGGGCGCCTCCTCGGCATAGTCCTCGAGGATCACCGGGCCGTCGGTGCGTTCGAGCAAGGACAGCGCGGCCAAGAGCACATGGCGCTGGAAGGCGACGTCGCCCGGCTCGCCCAGTGGGCGGCCGAGCTCGAAGGGCACCCACAGGCCGCGCGGCGCGCGCACCTTTTCCATATGCAGGCGGATGATGCCGAGCGCGACCGTGGCGATGCCGCGCTGCTCGATGAGGTGGCCGAGCGCGCTCACGGCGCGCGTGCAGAAGGGTCAAACCGGACTGAGCAGCACCGCGTCGACGCGGTCCTGACGCAGGCGGTCGACAAGCTGGTCGGCGAGCGCGTCCCACTGCTTGGGATCGTTGGCACCCATCACCGAGTAGTGTGTGTCGGCGACCGAGCCGATCACGCCCTCCCGCGCCAGCTCGCGCAGCCGGTCGATGGGATAGATGGTGTTGATGTCGCGCTGGAAGCCGGTGCGGTCGTAGTTCACCGAGACATGCGTCATGACGATGTCGGCGGCGGGCAGCGACGCCGGCAACGCGCGGAACTCGTTGGCGCCGGGCATCATCGGCGGCTCGCCGCGACGGTGGATGCCGGCCGAGCTGACGATCGCGACGCGCCGGCTCGAGAGCTTGCCGCCAGCGACGAAGGGCGCGCTCGGATACACCGGGCAGTCCAGCTCGCGCAACCGCTGCGCCATCGCCGGTGTCAGATCCTCGAGCCGCGCCATCAACTACCCCCGTGTTTCATGCGCGCGGACAATACAGCGGCGGTCGATAGCGCGGGAACATCATATCGATGGGGATAAGAGCTACCGCGCGTAGCCGACCGGCTTCAGCGCCTCGCCGATCTCGCCCAGGATCGCCGGATCGTCGATGGTCGCAGGCATCTTGTAATCCTGCGAATCAGCGATCTTCTGCATCGTGCCGCGCAGGATCTTGCCTGAGCGTGTCTTGGGCAAGCGGGCGACGACGACGGCGCTCTTGAACGCCGCCACCGGGCCGATGCGGTCGCGCACCAGCCTCACCACCTCGGCGACGATCTCCGGATGCGGGCGGTTGACGCCGGCCTTGAGCACCAGGAAGCCCAGCGGCAGTTGGCCCTTGAGCTCGTCGGCGACGCCGATCACCGCGCATTCCGCCACGTCGGGATGCGCGCCCAGCACCTCCTCCATCTGGCCGGTCGACAGGCGGTGCCCCGCGACGTTGATCACGTCGTCGACGCGCGTCATGACCGAGACGTAGCCATCCTCGTCGATGAAGCCCGCGTCGCCCGACTTGTAGTAACCGGGATACTCCAGCAGATACGCCTGGCGGAAGCGCTCGTCGGCGTTCCACAGGGTGGGCAGCGCGCCCGGCGGCATCGGCAGCTTCGCCACCAGCGCGCCGATCTCGCCCGGCTTGACCGGATGGCCGCGCTCGTCGAGCACCTCGACCTGCCATCCCGGCGAGGGCACGGCGGTCGAGCCGAGCTTCACCGGCATGGGATCGAGCCCCTGGAAATTGCCGCAGATCGGCCAGCCGGTCTCGGTCTGCCACCAGTGATCGACCACCGGCACGCCGAGCAGGCCTTGCGCCCATTCGATGGTCGGCGGATCGCCGCGCTCGCCGGCGAGGAACAGCGTGCGGAATTTCTTGAGATCGTACTGCTTGACGAACTTGCCCTCGGGATCCTCCTTCTTGATGGCGCGAAACGCCGTGGGCGCGGTGAACAGCGCCACCGCGCCGTGCTCGGCGATCACCCGCCAGAAGGCGCCGGCGTCGGGCGTGCCGACCGGCTTGCCCTCATAGAGTACGCTGGTGGCGCCATGGATCAGCGGGCCGTAGACGATGTAGCTGTGGCCCACCACCCAGCCCACGTCCGAAGCGCACCACCACACCTCGCCGGTCTTCACGCCGTAGAGGTTGGGCATCGACCATTTCAGCGCCACGCAGTAGCCGCCATTGTCGCGCACCACGCCCTTGGGCTGGCCGGTCGTGCCCGACGTATAGAGGATGTAGAGGGGATCGGTGGCCTTCACCGGAACGCAGGCAGCTTTCGGCTTGCCCGGCACGAAGCCCGCCCAGTCGACGTCGCGACCTTCGATCATCGTCGCCTGGCTCTGCGGGCGCTGCATCATCAGCACCTTCGGCACCTTGTGCTGGGCCAGCGCGATCGCCTGGTCGAGCAGCGGCTTGTAGGCGACGATCCGGCCGGGCTCGATGCCGCAGGACGCGGCGATGATCAGCCTGGGCTGGCAGTCGTCGATGCGGGTGGCCAGCTCGTTGGCCGCGAAGCCGCCGAACACCACCGAATGCACCGCACCCAGCCGCGCGCAGGCCAGCATGGCCATGACAGCCTCGGGCACCATCGGCATGTAGATGATGACGCGATCGCCCTTGCCGACGCCCAGCGCGGCGATGGCGCCGGCCAACTCGGCGACACGGTCGCGCAGTTCGGCGTAGGTGTAGCTGGTCTTCTGACCGGTGACCGGCGAGTCGTAGATCAGTGCCGCCTGCGCGCCGCGGCCGGACGCGACGTGACGATCGAGCGCGTTGTGGCAGGTGTTGAGCTCGCCGTCGGGGAACCAGCGATAGAACGGCGCGCGGGAATCGTTGAGCGCGCGGCTCGGCGCGCGCGTCCAGTCGATCGCCCGCGCCTGCTCCAGCCAGAAGCCCTCGCGATCCTCCAGCGAGCGGCGATGCAGCGCGCGGTACTTGTCGCCAGCGGCCATGGCGGCCCTCCCCTGTTCTGACCGTTATGCTTAGGAAGCCATCGTGCCAGACATAGCGGCGGCACGTGCCCCCGGCAACGTGCTATGCTTCGACCATTCCGGGTGACCGCCATGCCGATCGCACTTCGCCTTGTTGCGCTCGCGGCCCTGTTGATCTCAGCCGCGTCGCCTGTTCTCGCGCAGAACACCTATGCCTGGTCGCTGCCCGCCTGGCTGCCCCCGCCCCCGGTGCCGACGGACAACCCGATGAGCGTCGCCAAGGTCGAACTCGGCCGCCGGCTGTTCTTCGACCAGAAGCTCTCCGGCCCGAGCTACATCTCATGCTCGTCCTGCCATACGCCGGAGCACGCCTTCAGCGATCCGCGCCATCCCTCGATCGGCGTCACCGGCGGCAAGATCCGCCGCCGCGCGCCACCGCTGGCCAATGTCGGCTATCGCGAGGCGCTGACCTGGGCCGATCCGCGCATGCGGACGCTGGAGGACCAAGCGCATCAGCCCCTGTTCCGTGCCGATCCGCCTGAAATGGAGGCCAACGGGCACGAGGCCTCGGTAGTCGATCGCTTCGAGCACGACGCGACCTATCGTCGGCTGTTCACCGAAGCCTTCCCCGAGAAGGGCGGCACGGTCGATTTCGACCAGATCATCAAGGCGCTCGCCGCCTATCAACGCTCGCTGGTGTCCTACACCACGCCTTACGAACGCTTCCGCTTCGCCGGCGAGAAGGGCGCGATGAGCGCCGCGGCGCTACGCGGCGAGAAACTGTTCTTCGACGCCAAGCTGGGCTGCGCCACCTGCCACGCCGGCGCAACCTTCGGGCCGTCGGCGCGCACGCTGCTGCCCGGCGCCGCGCCCGTGGTCTACGCCAACACGGGCCTCTACGACCTCGATGGCAAGGGCGCCTACAAGCCGATCGATCACGGCCTGCGGGAAAGCACCAATCGGCCCGAGGACATGGGCCGCTTCCGCGCGCCGGGCCTGCGCGACGTCGCCAAGCGCGCGCCCTACATGCACGACGGCTCGATAGCCTCGCTCGAAGCCGTGATCGACCGCTACGCATCAGGCGCGCCGACGCTCGCCTCCGCCCTCTCGTTCAGCCCGCTGAAAGACCCACGCCTGAGCGGCTTCACCCTCAGCGCCACCGAACGCGACGACCTGATCGCCTTCCTGCGCGCGCTCGACGACGACACATTTGCCGCCGACGAACGGCACGGCAGTCCGTTCCGGTAGCGCACGGAGCGATCAATCAGACACATCGGTCATCCCGAGCGCAGCGAGGGATCCAGGGAAGCCGCCTGGATCCCTCGCCGCGCTCGGGATGACAGGGCAATGTCGATTCCAGGCTTGTTGCTCTGAACTGAGTGAAGAGCTGGCGGGACGCCGGCGCCCCCAAAAGAAAAGGAGGGAGCCTTGCGGCTCCCTCCTTCATCTCAGATGTCGCCCGCGATGAACCGCGAGATCAGCTGTGGCGCCGCGGCGTCGAAGCCGACGACGTCGAGCATGCCCGCGTCGTTGGGATCGGCGATGGTGAAGCCGGTCGAGGTCAGGCCAACCACGATCAGCTTCGCCGCGATGCCCGTCACCTGCCGGTAGCGCCGGAGCGCCTCGACGGGGTGCACCGCGCCGGCCCAGGTCTCGTTGTCCGTGTAGACCACGAACGCGTCGACCTTCAGGCCATGCTCCAGCGCGTAGAGCATCGGCTGGGCCACGTCGGTGGCGCCGAACGGCAGGTCCGCCGTCATCGCCACCGCGTCGTCCAGACGCTGCCGCGCCGAGAGCGCCAGCGTCACAAGCCGATCGGTGAACGCCACGACCGAGGTTGCGGGCTCACTCGACAAGGTGACCAGCGCCATCGCCGCCGCCGCCTCGCGCGGCGAGAGCGGCGAGCCCGCCACCTGACCCCAGCCCATCGACCCCGACACGTCGAGGCCGATCAGCACGCGCTTGCCGGCCGGCTCGACGGTGGCGAACGCGTCGTAGAACGCGCTATCCAAGGCATCGACGACCGTCGGTGAGGGCAGCCAGGTCAACGAACCACGCACGCCGCGACCCGAGCGGTAGACCGCCAGGGCCGTCAGCACCTGCAGCGGGTGCACGCGCGCCCGACGCAGCCGCTCGACATTGGCCAGACGCTCGACCACCAGGCGTTCCGACTCGCTGCCGGGCTTGAGCAGCCCGACCGCGGTCATCTTCGCCAGCGAGCGCAGCATCGCCGTCATCGGCATGTCGGCCAGCAGCGCCATCCACACGTCGACCTCGTTGAGCAGCGCCGTCGGCACCACCTCGCGCGGCAGCCTGTGCTCGACGATCAGCTGGACCGCCTCGCCGACCCGCGTGGTCTTCGCCAGACGCTCCGCCGCCGCGGTGCGCGCCAGCTCGACCGGCAGCTCGAAGCCGCCGTCGGGCCGCGCGATGCGGTCGAACAGCGCGCGCCGCGCCACGTCCTCGGCCGGCGCCAACGGATGCGCCAGCCGCAACAGGTCGCGGTGCGACCAGCGGTGACCCTTCTCGCCGCGCGCCCGGTACTTCATGGCCTGCAGCTCAAGGTCCGCGAGCGGCTGGTCGAGGTACCAACGCGCGATCGCGCGCCGCAGACCGCGGCCCCAGCCACGCAGGCCCTGCACGTACTCGGCGAAACGCTGTAGCTGCGATCCGGTACGCGCCACACGCGGCAGAGCCGCGAGGGCCAGCGCACGGGTCTGCTGCGCCTCCGCCGAGGCCGCGAGCGCCAGCGCGAACAGCGCCGGGTCGTGCTTGGGCGCACGGCCGGCGACGCTGATCTCGACGATCCGCGCCACGGCGCGCGCGCCGTCGGCGGCGATGACACGCGCCACCGCCTGGGCATTCTCGCGCGCCAGCTTGACCTCCGAGGCGTAGTAGGTGCCGCCCTCGCTGCCCAGCACGAGGAAGCGGTCGAGCCGCGCCCAGTCGTCGAGCGCGTAGACGTACCCACTGGCGTGGTTCTCGACCATAGCCTCGCCGGGCAACGGTCGCCGCTGGCCCCCCAGGGGCCACCTCAACATGTGCAAGATGTTCTTCATGGTGCTGTCCTCCAGGCCTCGACGGCCGGCGGACAGCGCAGACGACGTCAGCGCTCCACCGGTGCTCCGGCTGGCTTGGTATCTCGTGTGCGTTTACCCACGATGTGTCGTCCTCCGGGAGCTGGGTGGCGTCGCGCGATCCACCCGGACGGATCGCGAGACGTGGCGCGGACATGGGCCCGCGAGGGCGCGGGTTGTAGTCGCGACACCGACTCGACGCAACATGCCAAACGCCCGCTCGGCACATTCATCAAGGCGTGTGTCGTCGATGCAACGGCGGGGTTAGAGCACGTCAGAACAATCGCGCCTGTTTCCTGGGTAACGTACGGCCCGGCGCGAAGCGGGAGCGCGCCGCCGCCGGCGCTAAGGCGATCAGAACCGGTAACCGAATATCACCATGCCGGTCACCGAGCGGTCGGCGAACGACAGCGGGCTGTCCTGTGCGCTCGACAGCAATTGCGTGAAGCGCAAATTCGTCGATACGAGCCAATGATCCGTGAGCCGGTATTGCGCGCCGAGGCTGAGGTTGATGTCCTTGATGCCGGAGGTCGCGGCGAAGGTCGGAAACCTGGACGCCGCCGACTGCGCCGCGGTGACGCCGAAGAAGTTCCGCATGTAGTTGCCGTCCGCCCAGGTCGTGGAGACGCGCCCGTTCAGCGTCAACCTGTCGGTGACCCTGTAGGGTATGCCGATGCCGCCGTCGATCAGCAGGCCGTTATTGCCCTCGACAAAGAACTTGGTGATCGAGGTGCCCAGCACTACCGGCCCGAGGCGGTAGTTGGCGAAGCCACGAATGCCGACCGTGACCGGCACATCGCCCATGCCCGCGAGCCGCGAATCGCCCCGCCCGAAATAGCCGCCGTCGGTCGTCCGGCCGAGGTTGTACGTGATCCCGCCGCCGATCTGGAGGTTCTCGTAGCGCCAGTAGGCGTTCAGCCCGGTCGCGTCCAGCGAGATCATGTCCCGGTAGGTGACGCTGAAGAATGGCACCGGCAACACCCGGTAGCGGTCGCTGCCTTCGAAGGTCGGTCGAACCGCGACGCCGCCGCCGAGCACGATCGCCCAGTCTCCCTTGCCGTTCTGCGCGCCGGGCGGTCCCATCATGGGCTGTGCGACCGCTGACGTCGCCATCAACGAAGCGACGGCCAACGCCATGAAAACCGACAGCACACGGGGGCGAAACCGATGCATGACGGGTACTCCTGCTTTCAACGAGATGGCCAGGCGGCGAAGCCGGCGGTAGGACCATACTTGTGTACGCGGCGCACGAGCCAATGGACCTGGGTTTTCTTGTCTTTGAGCGTCTCTGGATCGCGATGCGGTGCGACACCCGGAAATCGCCGCCGCGCCATGTCGTCCGAGCAAACAGACGCGGACATGGGTACGGACTGGGTAAAGTCCGGTGCTCGCCGGTCGAGCTACGACGTCGCCGTCGCCAGGATTCGAACCCAGGCCCTCCGGATTATGGATAACCCAATGCCATCGGCCCGCGCTGATTTCATCGATGGGCCACAAGGACCAACCGATGAGGGCGAGGGTTCTAGTCGCGGCGGCGACTCAACACAATGCGGAAAAAGCCACGGCCAAGCGAGCTTCACGCCGTGTGTCGTCGATGCAATGCGCCCGGTCCGCTCAGAACGAAGGGACACGTTCAGTTCGCCAGCTATCGGGAAGGGCGGTGCCGTTGCCGATCGCATGGCCTTTTCCGCCATCGCTGAGACCGAGATTCGTCTTGGCCCATTCACCGACCCCATACCAGATGTCTGGTCCAGGGCAGTTCGAGCGCTGGTTCGTGACGCCCTTCCTGTAGATGCCGTCATCAGGCAGATAACCCTGGCGATGGGCATAGATGAACTTGATGCCGTGCTTGATGTGAAGATAGAGGACGACTTCGCGCCCGGCATCGATCTGCGATTTAGTCGGCACATTGCGGGCCGGATTACCCGTCCACCAGACGCCCTTCTCGGTGGGGAAATGTCCGGCGAACTCGATGGCGACGCTTTCGTTGTTGAAGGCGTTCGACGCCCAGGTCAGCGCTGCCACCGGATGCAGCTGGATGATCTTTCCGGTCTTGGTGACGACGAAATGCGCCCTGATATTCTTGAACTGCATCGGCTCGCTGCCGCGGTCATCGGCGGTCTGGTGCAGCACGACCGCGTTGATCTCAGACGCGAGCCGCGTCTTCTTCCTATCGTGCTTGTTGGTGGCGCCGGTGATGTCGATGATCTCGGGCTCAATCCACATTGTGCGCGGCATGCTGCGCCTCCATGAGAGGACTACCTCGATCTGTTGAGGTTCGTTCGCATCGGTCGGAGTAGAGCACGAGAACACAAGCGCGCCTGTTCCCAGGGGAACAACGCTCGAGAATCGACGCGGGCATGAACCGGACCGGGAAATCGCGTGTCGCCACGCGACCGCTGCTCTACCACTGAGCTACGGCGTCGCCGCCGCCCGGGGTCGAACCCGGGACCCACTAACCCGATCGCATCGGCCCGCGCCGATCTTGTCGACACCGCGGCGCGGACATGGGCGCGGACTGGGTAAAGTCCGGTGCTCGCCGATTGAGCTACGACGTCGCCGTCGCCGGGATTCGAACCCAGGCCCTCCGGATTACGGATAACCCAATGCCATCGGCCCGCGCCGATTTCACGACGTCTGGCGGACATGGTGCCGGGTTGGGGGATCGTCGACCGACGAACGTCGGCCGATCGATCGGCGCTCTCCGTGAGCTAAAGCCGAAGCACGTCCTCCGGCCTCCGGGAATCGAACCCGGTCCTCCTGCGTGACAGGCAATAACCCAACGCCTTCCGGCCCGCCGACCGTGAGGGCGCGGGTTCTACGGGTGATTGGTCGAACAGACAATGGCGAATCGGCGGTGTCGATGCGATCGGCTGTGCGCTGTGTTGTGGCGGCAACGAAAGGAAAGGCTCTATCGCAGCGCCTGTCGTTCACGAGCGAAGGTTGCAAACAAGAGCAGCCGTCACGCAATCGTCGTTCCCGTTCGTGCGCGAACCATTCTATCCTTCGCGACATGAAGAGCAGGAGGAACGCCATGATCCGTCGTCGTACCGCCGCGCTGGGCGGGCTTGCCCTGTTGGCCGTGACGAATGCCCGTGCGCAGACGGCGTGGAAGCCCGACAAGCCCGTGCGCATCATCGTGCCCTACGGGCCGGGCGGATCGGCCGACCAGGTGGTGCGCATCTACGGCGAGCGGCTGACGGCGGCGCTGGGCCAGCAGGTGATCATCGAGAACAAGCCGGGCGCGTCGGGCGGCGTCGGCACGGCGATCGTCGGCAACGCACCGGCCGATGGCCACACGTTGCTGCTGTCACCGACCGCGATCATGGCGATCACGCCCACTGTCCGGCAGGTCAATTACGACATCAATGCCTTCGCGCCTGTCGCGCGGCTGTCGACGCCGGTGCTGATCGTGAGCCTGACCAACGAGCTGGGCGTCAAGGACTGGAAGGGCTTCGTCGAACTGGCCAAGGCCAACCCGGGCAAGTACTGGTACGGCTCCTCCGGGCTCGGCACGATCACCCATCTCACCGGCGAGGTGCTAACCCGCGCCGCCGGCATCCGCATGCAGCACGCGCCCTACAAGACCATCGTCGACGCCGTGGGCGACGTCATGAGCGGGCGGATCCACATGGTGTTCGATCCTTCGTTCATGCCGCAGGCCAAGGCCGGCAAGGTGCTCGCCGCGCTGGCGGCGACAAAAGACCGGCTGCGCGAGCTGCCTGACACGCCGACCGCCGCCGAGCTCGGCCTCGACATCGCGAGCTTCCGCGACCGCAGCTGGTTCGGCCTGTTCGCGCCCAAGGCGACGCCGCGCGCAGCGATCGACCGGCTGTCGGCCGAGCTTGGCAAGCTCGCCGCCGAGCCCGACATCCAGCACAAGCTCTCCCTGGTGGCGCAGATCGCGTACCACCAGCCGCACGATGTTTTCGCCAAGCAGGTCGCCGACGATCGCCTGTACTTCGCCAACCTCATCAAGGAACTCGACCTGAAGCTGGAGTGAGGCGATAAAGACCCGGACAACGCGTGGGCGTAAGAGGGATCGCATGGCCAAGGGCAAGAAACCGGGCAAGGGCGGTGTGAGGAAGCCGGCGGGCAAGGCGACGAAGAAGGCCGTCGCGAAGGCGCCCGCCGCCAAGCCGAAACCCACGGCGAAGGCCAAGGCAAAGCCGATCGTCGCCAAGCCGGCGATGCCGGCGGCGCGGCCCACGCCGCGCCGGCCGGTCAAGGCGCGTGCCGCGGCTGTACGCGTGCCCGCCGCGCGGCCCGCCAGCAGGCAACCTGCGGCCCGGGTGGCCGCCAACATCTTCGAGCGCGATCTCGATCGCAACGCCGCCAACTACGCACCGCTCACGCCGCTGCAATTCCTCGAGCGCGCCGCCAGCGTCTATCCCGAGCGGGCCTCCGTTGTGCACGGCCAGCGGCGCTACACCTGGCGACAGACCTACACGCGGGCGCGCCAGATGGCGTCGGCGCTGGAGAAGCGCGGCATCGGCATCGGCGACACCGTGACGGTGATGGCGCCCAATATCCCGGAGATCTACGAGGCGCATTTCGGCGTGCCGATGTGCGGCGCGGTGCTCAACGCGCTCAACACGCGGCTCGACGCGGCGATGATCGCCTTCATCCTCGACCACAGCGAGACCAAGGTGCTGATGGCCGATCGCGAGTATCACGGCGTGATCAAGGAGGCGCTGGCCAAGGCCACGGTGAAGCCGCTGGTGATCGACATTGCCGATTCGGAATACGATGGCGGCGAGGCGATCAGCGCGCTGAGCTACGAGGATTTCATCGCCGGCGGCGATCCCGACTACGCCTGGGAGTATCCCGCCGACGAGTGGAACGCGATCTCGCTGAACTACACGTCGGGGACCACGGGCAACCCCAAGGGCGTGGTGTTCCATCACCGCGGCGCCACGCTGTCGGCCTATGGCAACGCCACGCAATGGGCGATGGGCATGCACCCCACCTATCTGTGGACCTTGCCGATGTTCCACTGCAACGGCTGGTGCTTCCCGTGGACCCTGGCGCTGGTCGCGGGCACCAGCGTCTGCCTGCGCCGCATCAGCGCCAAGACCATCTTCGATTCGCTGGCCGACGAGGACGTCTCGCACATGTGCGGCGCGCCGGTGATCCTGAACTTCATCATCAATGCCAAGCCCGAGGAGCGCCGCGAGCTGCCCTACGTCGTCGAGTTCATGACCGCGGCGGCGCCGCCGCCGGCCGCCGTGCTCGAGGCGGTCGAGAAGCAGGGTTTCCACATCACCCATGTCTACGGCCTGACCGAGGTCTATGGCCCAGCCACGGTGTGTTCGTGGCACGACGAATGGGACGCGCTGCCCAGCGCCGAACGCGCGCGACTGAAGGCGCGTCAGGGCGTGCGTTACGCCGCCGAGGACGGCGTGGCGGTGCTCGACCCGGCGACGATGAAGCCGGTGCCCAACGACGGCGCGACCATGGGCGAGGTGTTCTTCCGCGGCAATCTGGTGATGAAGGGCTACCTGAAGAACCCCAAGGCGACGCGGGAGGCCTTCGCCGGCGGCTGGTTCCATTCCGGCGATCTCGGCGTGGCGCATGCCGACGGCTATATCGAGCTGCGCGACCGGTCGAAGGACATCATCATATCCGGCGGCGAGAACATCTCGACCATCGAGGTCGAGGGCGTGCTCTACCAGCACCCCGCCGTGCTCGAAGCCGCCGTCGTGGCGCGGCCGGACGAGAAATGGGGCGAGACGCCCTGCGCCTTCGTCGTGCTCAAGCCTGGCGCCAGCGCCACGGCCGAGGAGATCACCGCCTTCTGCCGCGCCAACATGGCCGGCTACAAGATCCCGCGCACCATCGTCTTCCGCGACCTACCCAAGACGTCCACGGGCAAGGTGCAGAAATTCGTGCTGCGCGACTGGGCGAAGGCGCTTTAGTGACCTGTCATCCCGAGCGCAGCGAGGGATCTAGGGCCGGCCTAGATCCCTCGCTACGCTCGGGATGACAATGAACGTGTCGATGCTCTAACCAGGCAGGGGTGCCGTGGCCGGCACGACTCTCGTCCGCACCACGCTGACCGGCGTCCGCCCCCTGGGCGTGCGCGGCGAGCCGCTGCACACCACGCACGAGCAGATCCGCGGCGTGATCCGCCGCCGCCTCGGCGAACGTCACGCGCGGCTGCTGGCCGAGCCGCAGCAAGACGATGTCGGCCGCCGCATCGACTGGTACAGCGACCTTGCCGGTAGCGTCGCGCCGCTGTCGTCGCTGCCCGAAGCGGCGCGAGCCGAAACGTTGTCCCAGGTCAGCGTGCTGATCGCCGACATCGCCGCGTTGGGCGCGCAGCTCCAACAGGCGCCATCGGCCGACGCGCGCATCACCGGCCGCGCCTTGGAGCTGGCCTGCAAACGTCCCTCCGACGACTACGTCTTCATGGTCGGCGACCAGCCGGTCGTCGTCTGCTGGGGCTACGAGCCGGACGCCGCCGGCGCGCTGCTGCCACCGCCCTTCCCGGCGCCAGCGCCTGCCGTCGCCGCGCCGCCACCGCCACCGGCCGTCGCGGCGCCGTTGCCGCCGACGATCGCGCCGGTCGCCGCCGTCGCGCCGTTCCCGTGGCTGGGCTGGCTGCTGGCGAGTGCGCTCAGCGTCGTCCTCGCCCTGATCACCGCCCACTTCCTGCGACAGGTCGTGCCCGAGCAGGCGGTAGTCGTCGTGACACACCTACCGCCGCCGCCCGCGCCGCCGGCACCACCGGCACCGCTCAACCCGCTCGTCGGTCTGCAATCCGATCTGGGCGCGGCGCAGGCCGAGGCCGAGAAGCTGCGGGCGACTCTGGCGTCGCTGCGCGATGAGCTCGCGGCCAAGCGCGCGGCGTGTCCGCCACCACCCAAGCCGCCCGAGCCGCCGCCGCCCAAGCCGCCACAGGTGGTCGAGAAGAAACCCGATCCACCGCCGCCACCACCCAAGCCGCCGCAGGAGCCGATCCTCAAGCTGCCGCCCAAGGCGACCAACGACTACAGCTTCCTCAAGGGCTGCTGGCGCGGTGATTCGTTCCGCTACACGCCGCGCCATTCGCCAGGCCACCACACCTATTGCTTCGACGAGCACGGCAACGGCCAGCTGGTCTTCGTCTGGCAGAACGGCACGACCTGCCGCGCGCCGGCGCGGGCGCGCTTCCAGGGCGACACGCTGCAGATCGCGGACGCCGACGCCACCTGCAGCGACGGCAGCGCGTGGACACAGGACCGCTTGCTGTGCCGGCCGGACGCCAGCGGCATCGCGCAGTGCAGCGGCGAGACAAACCTGCCGGGCCCGGGCGGCCGCCGCAATCCCGCCACATCGTTCACCGTGCGCCTGCATCGCCGGTAAGCCGATGAAACCGTTACGCCCGAGGCACGCCACAATTGACCCCGCATAATCGCGGCTCCGACCGATCGTGAGTCGCGGAGTCTTCGCCGTGGCCGGCACCAATCTCGTCCGCACGACCCTCACCGGCGTCCGCCCGCTCGGCGTACGCGGCGAGCCGTTGCATCAAGCTCACGAACAGATCCGCGGCGTCGTGCGCCGCCGGCTGGGCGAGCGTCACGCCCGCCTGCTCGCCGAGCCGCAACCCGACGAGCTGGGCCGCCGCATCGACTGGTACACCGACCTGCCGGGCGATGTCGTGCCCTTCGCCGAGCTGGCGCCGGAGCGCAAGGCGTCGCTGCTGCTGGATGTCGAGAAGCTCTCGCAAGACATCGCCAAGCTCGCCGACTCGCTGAAGGCAGCGCCGTCCGACGACGCGCGGCTCACCGGCCGCGCGCTCGAGCTCACGGCGCGCCGCCCGTCCGACGACTACATTTTTCTGGTCGGCGATCAGCCGGTGATCGTCGCCTGGGGCTACGAGCCGGACGCGGCCGGCACGCTGTTGCCGCCGCCGATGCTGCCGGCCGCCGCCCCCGCCACCCCACCGCCGGTCGGCGCGCCGGTGGCCGCCGCACCGGCCGTCGTCCTGGCCAGCGGACCCGCGACCCTGGTCGCGGCCGCGCCCTTCTCGTGGCTGCGCTGGCTGCTGATCGGCCTGCTCACGATCCTGCTGACCCTGCTGGCCTCGTATTTCCTGCGGCAGTGCTCGCCGGTCGGCCCGGCCGTCGCGGTGACGCATCTGCCGCCGCCGCCGGCGCCACCCGCGCCGCCAGCTCCCCCCGATCCAGCGGTGGGCCTGCAGGGCGATCTCGGTGCCGCGCAAGCCGACGAGGCGAAGCTACGCGCGACGCTGGCGTCGTTGCGCGACGAGCTCAAGGCCAAGCGCGCCGACTGCAAGCCGCCGGAGCCGCCCAAGCCGCCGCCGGCGCCACCGCCGCCCGTCGTCGAGAAGAAGCCCGACCCACCCAAGCCGCCGCCCAAGCCGCCGCAGGTGGTCGAGAAGAAGCCCGATCCACCGCCGCCGCCCAAGCCGCCGGATGACGGCCGCATGCGCATGCCCAAGGCGCCGACCAACGACTACTCGTTCCTGCAGGGCTGCTGGCGCACCGACACCTTCAAGCACGGCCCGCAGATTCGACCGGGTTACGCCACCTACTGCTTCGACGCGCGCGGCAACGGCTCGATGACGTTCCGCTTCGACAACGGCGTGACCTGCCGCGCGCCGGCGACCGCGCGCTACAATGGCGGCCAGCTCGCCGTGATCGACGCCGACTCCACCTGCGAGCCGCGCGGCCGCTGGGCCCAGGATCATCTGTACTGCACGCCCGGCGCCGACGGCGTGGCGTCGTGCACGGGTTCGAACCGCACGGAACGCTGGACCGTCAACCTGCATCGCGTACGGTAACGGCCCCTACTCCGAGAGTCGGCACCCGTGCCCGCGGCCACACTCGTCCGATCGACCCTGACCGGTGTGCGCCCGCTGGGCGTGCGTGGCGAGCCGTTGCACGCCGCGCACGAGCAGATCCGCGGTGTCGTGCGCCGCCGGCTGGGCGAGCGCCACGCCCGCCTGCTGGCCGAGCCGCAGCCCGACGATGTCGGTCGCCGCATCGATTGGTACAGCGAGGCCGAGGGCGCGGTGACGCCGCTGTCGGCGCTGGCGCCCGATGCCCGCGCCGCCCTCCTGGCCGAGGTCGAGTCGCTCAGCCGGGACATTGAGGGCCTGGGCGGCCGCCTCGCCGAGACGTCGTCCGACGACGCGCGCCTGCTGGCTCGCGCGCTGGGACTGGCGGTGCGCCGGCCATCCGACGACTACGTTTTTCGCGTCGGCGATCAGCCGGTGGTGGTGTGCTGGGGTTACGAAGCCGACGGCGCCGGCGCGATCGTCGCGGCGCCGATGGTGCCGGCGCCGGCAACCGTCGCCGCCGCGCCGGCACCGGCGGTCGCGCCGCTCGCCGCGAGCGTGGCGCCTGCCACCATGCGGCGTGGCGCGACCTGGCCGGCGCTGCTGGTCGGGTTACTGGGCATCCTGCTGCTGATCGGTGCCGCCTATTGGCTGCGCCAGGTGATTCCGAGCGATCCCGATGTCGCCGTGACGCAACTGCCACCACCACCCGCGCCCGCCGCCCCACCGCCGCCGCCCGATCCAGCGATCGGACTCAGCGGCGACCTCGGCGAGGCGCAGCGTCAGGGTGATCGGCTGCGCGCCACCCTGGCGTCGCTGCGCGAGGAGTTCGCCGCCAAGCGCGCGGCGTGCAAGCCGCCGGAGCCGCCCAAGCCGCCACCGGCGCCACCGCCACCGGTCGTCGAGAAGAAGCCCGACCCGCCCAAGCCGCCCCCGAAGCCGCCTGCCGTGGTCGAGAAGAAGCCCGATCCGCCGCCGCCGCCCAAGCCGCCGGATGACGGCCGCCTGCGCCTGCCCAAGGGACCGACCACCGACCTGTCGTTCCTCCAGGGCTGCTGGCGCACCGACCCGTTCCGCCATCACTCCCAGCAATCGGGGCCAGGTGTCTCGGAGTACTGCTTCGACGCCAACGGTCGCGGCAGCTTCGTCTTCCGACGCGGCGGCATGACCTGCCGCACGGCGGCGCAGGGGCGCTACGAAGGCACGGTGCTGCGCCTGCGCGACGCCGACACGACCTGTTCCGACGGCACGACCTGGTACCAGGACAGGCTCGATTGCACGGTCGGCGCCGACAACGTCGCGGTGTGCCGTGGCGAAGCGAGTTCAGGCCTCTTCGGCGGCTTGAACCGCTGGACGGTGAACCTGCATCGGGTGCGTTGAGGGCAGCAAAAAGGCCGGCTGAGCCGGCCCGGGTTCACGCGTGAAATACAACGACCTTCTCGACCGTCGATGCGTCCCGCAGGATCGCACCCGGCCCGGCAACCATCAGCTCATGATCGGCGCCGTGTCGCCCTCAGGGGCGCGGCGCGCCGGTCAGTGGCGTGTGGTCAGCGAGAGGATCTCGTCCTTCAATCGCAGCTTTTTCTTTTTCAGCTCGTGCAGCACTTCCTCGTTTGGTTGGGGTCTGGCGTTCTCGTCGTCGATGGCCTGTTCCAGCACCTGGTGCCGCTGCTTCAGAGCTTCTATACGATCCGGCGTGCTCATCGGTGACCTCCGAGCTATGGCAGACGTTGAAGTGTAACGCCGATTCGGCGAAGGGCGCCAGTCCCAGTGGTGGTCGTCCGAGTGGCGACTTTGCCGCGGCGGCGGAGTAAGGTCCGGCCCGCATGTCAAGTCCCGGCCACCCACAGCCCCGCCTCCCACAGTCCCGCCTCATCGTCGGCATCACCGGCGCCTCGGGCGTGATCTACGGTGTACGCCTGCTCCAGGCGCTGCGCGACCT
>Ga0194116_10000903_pt1 | contig 46700 bp, 40 predicted proteins | sample TA2MahsurfametaG_4_FD_148617 | JGI IMG/M metagenome (GOLD analysis project Ga0194116, IMG submission 148617) | Freshwater microbial communities from Lake Tanganyika, Tanzania - TA2015008 Mahale S9 surface | ecosystem: Environmental > Aquatic > Freshwater > Lake | place: Tanzania: Lake... | reverse complement strand
TTTTCAGCAGCGCCGTACCGACAACGCATTGACTGCCTTACGCGACATGTCGAGCCCACGCCCGCTCGTGCTGCGCGATGGTCAGCACCAACGTGTCGCGGGTCGCGACATTGTTCGTGGTGATCTGTTGATGTTGGAGGAAGGCGACCGCGTGCCTGCGGACGGTGAACTTCTGTCGGCCCATGATCTGGCGATTGATGAATCGATGCTGACTGGTGAATCAATCCCCATGCCGAAATAAGTCGTCGATACGGTGTACGCGGGCACCTTGGTGACACAAGGCCAGGGTACGGTCCGTGTGCACGCCATCGGGCATCAGACCGAGATGGGCCGCATCGGCAAATCACTCGAGCAAATCGTTTTACCCTCGTCACCGCTACGCGATGAAATGACCCGGCTTACGCAAAGAATCGCTGTCGTGGGTGGATCGCTCGCGCTGATACTGGTGTTCGCCTACTGGCTTGCGCGCGACAACCTACCGGAAGCGATTTTGGCGGGCATTGCCTTGGCCATGTCACTGCTGCCGCAGGAATTCCCGGTAATTATGATTATCTTCTTTGCGTTTGCCGCGCGCCGACTCGGCAAGCTGGATGTGCTGACGCGAAGGTTGGATGCAATCGAAACGCTGGGTGAGACTTCGGTGCTGTGCGTCGATAAAACCGGCACGCTGACGCAAAACCAGATGCAGGTGATCGCGCTGCATCCCACCGATAGTCGCGCGCTGGCGCAATCGGTGGTCAGTGCGACCCTCACTTCCGAACAGCAGACGCTGCTGCACCATGCATTGCTAGCAAGCGAAATCACGCCACACGACGCGATGGAAAAAGCGATCCACCGTCTTGCGGGTGAAGCTGAACAGCCACTGCACGTAGACCCTGCCTGGCAACTCGCGCATGAGTACGAGTTATCGCCGCAGCTACCTGCGATGACGCATGCCTGGCACAACGGAGAGAGCCACGTGGTCGCCATCAAAGGCGCGCCGGAATCTGTCAGCGCCTTATGCCAGCTAACCGCAGAACAACTCGCGCGAATTAATCAGGATGCGATACAACTGGCCGAGCGCGGCTTGCGCGTACTCGGTGTCGCACGTGCCGGCCATAACCATGGCGAGCCGTGGCCAGCAACCCCGCACGGGTTTCGGTTTGAGTGGCTTGGGCTAGTAGCGCTGGCCGATCCCCTACGGGCCGAGGTACCGGCCGCGATTGCGCAATGTCGCCAAGCCGGTATCCGTGTGGTGATGATTACCGGTGATCATCCGCGCACCGCACTGGCGATTGCCAGCGAAGCAGGCATTGCTACTGCCCGCGTGCTCACTGGCAAAGAGCTTGAGGCGATGTCACTCGCCACCTTGGCAGAAGCGGCGCGTGACGTGAATATGTTTGCGCGTGTCAAACCAGAACAGAAACTGGCTCTGGTCGAGGCGCTCAAACAGCAAGGCGAGGTGGTCGCGATGACCGGGGATGGCGTCAATGATGCGCCCGCCCTCAAGGCCGCGCATATCGGTGTGGCGATGGGTCAGCGCGGTACCGATGTGGCGCGCGAGGCCGGCGCGCTGGTTCTGCTGCGGGACGACTTTGATTCGATTGTGCAGGCCGTACGGCTGGGGCGACGCACCTTCGCCAATATGCGTCAAGCCATGATCTACACGCTGGCAGTGCATATACCAGTGGTGGGCTTGTCACTGCTGCCGGTGGTATTCGGGCTGCCATTGCTGCTAACACCGCTGCACATTGCGTTTCTGGAGCTGATGATTGATCCGGCGTGCTCGATCGTGTTCGAGGCAGAGCATCGCGATAACCATCTGATGCAGCAAGCACCGCGGCGCCCCGACGAGCCCTTGCTTGCGCTACGCGACACCATGCAAGCGATTAGCGACGGGGTGTTGACGACCGGTGTTACTTTTTTTGCTTATGCCAGCCTGCTCAATATCGGGCAGCCCAAGCACAGCGCTGCAGCTTTGGCGTTTGTGTTGATGGTGGTTGCGAATACGGTGTTGATTCTTCCCAGCAGAACGCGCGAGCGGCAATGGCGCGCGTTATGGCAAGGGATTCCGCGCATATCTTTAGTAATTATGCTGGCCACCATCGCCGGGCTGTGGATGGTGACGCAAGTGGCGCCGGTAGCAGCGGCGTTCCGATTTATTCCCCTTGCCTATTCCGATTGGTTGCTGGCGGTTGCCGGCGGCCTGGCGATGCTGCTGCTGTTTCAAATGGTGAAGCTGCCGCCTAAAAATGGCAGCGTCAGTTAGCTCAGTGCTCATCGCATCTGCTGTCATGCGCATTAAGCAGGTAGCTGCCCGACATGATCAAACGGCGGCAAAAAGCCTTCGCGCGCTAATGCCGCCATCTGCTCTGGCGGTACAGCTGGCGCGATGATGTAGCCCTGAATCTCATCACAGCCAATGGCTTGCAGTAGACGCAGCTGCTCCACCGTCTCTACACCCTCTGCCACCACATGCATGTCTAGAGCGGTGGCCATTGACACAATCGCGCGATACAGTTGCTCGCCTTCGGAGCCATGGGCAAGTGAGTGGGTGAAGGCCTGGTCCACCTTCAACACATCCACATCCAGCCGATGCAACTGCGCCAGCGAGGAGTAACCGGTACCAAAGTCATCAATCATCAGGCGTATACCCAAAGCGCGCAGCGCATCGAGCTGTGCCGAGCTTGCAGTACCGCGATCAACCATCGCTGATTCCGTCACTTCGACTTCCACCAGATGGGCCGGCACGTTAAAACTGTTCAGCGCACGCTCAATACAACTGGCAATCTGACCCTGCTGTAACTGGCGCGGCGAGACATTGACCGACACCGGCACCAGATTCATCCCCTGCTCACGCCACCGCGCGATTTGCGTAACTACTTTTTCAATCACATGCTCGCCGATCGCATTGATCAGACCGGCCTCCTCAGCAGTTTCAATAAAAACCCCGGGTAACAATAAGCCGCGCTCTGGATGTTGCCAGCGCAGTAGCGCTTCAATGCTGCATAAGCGGCCCGTACTGGCTGATACCCGAGGTTGATAATGAATCACGAACTCGTCGCGCTCAACCGCATCACGCAAGGCGCTTTCTATGCTCATCTTGCGCACTAATTCGTCGGATAACTTCGGATCATAAAAATGATAGCGACCCTTGCCATCGGCCTTTGCCGCATACATCGCTACATCTGCATGTTTGATCAAGGTTTCTGCATCAGTACCGTCTTGCGGAAACAAGCTGATGCCAATCGACGCGGATACGGAGCTGATCATAGTGCCTGACGCTGGATACGGCACTGACAACTGCGTGATCAGCGCACTGGCTATACGCGCGACGGCCTCGTCTGAATCCGCATTGTCCAGCACCACCGTAAACTCATCACCGCCGAGCCGAACCACATAATCACTGGCACGGACGGTATCGCGAATACGCGCTGCGGCTTGCACCAATACTTCGTCACCCGCCGGGTGACCAATGGTGTCGTTGACCCCTTTGAAGTTATCCAGATCAATGAACATCAACGCCAGCTTGCCACGCCCGCGCTCAGCGCGACGTATGGCAGCTGGCAAAAAATTCATCAGCCAGCGTCGATTCGGTAATTGCGTCAGCGGGTCATTGTTCGCTAAGTCGGCTAAGGCCTGCTCGTGAGTTTTTACATCGGATATATCGCGCAATGTCAGCGCGATACCCGTACCCGAGTGCACCGCGCGTCGATACACCCAGGTAGCGCGTAGCCAGCCATGTGTAGGAACGCGCAGCTCATCCTCATAGATACCGGTGGCCAGTACCTTGCGACAGATACCCAACAACTCGGTCCGAGAATTTTCCGGCATGGTGCCCTTGGCGAGCTTGCCCACCAGATGAATTCGCAGCAGGCCCAGTAAATTTGCTGCACGGTCGTTGCAATCTTCAATCCTGAAATCCTCCAAGCTCTTATCGTCAGCAAATGCCGGTGTCAGCATATAAAACCCCTCATTGGCGGCATCGGTTGCCATGCGGTAGGTACGACGCACATCTTCCTCGGCACGTCGCCGAGCTGCATACCGCAACGACATTAAAATGCCACCCACTGCTAAAAGTGCGAGGAAGAGCGTCGCTGTGATCGCGCCGGTACGAAATCCTTGCGTAGCTGCGTGGTGACCGGCCAGTGCGCGGTAAACTGCGAGACCGGTAATAGCAACCAAGGGGTAGCGCTCCAGCTTGCGCCAACCGACGATGCGATCAATACCATCGCTGAATTTGGCGCCTGGCTCAAACCGGCTCCCGAGCACATTCGCGATGACTGGGCTCTCAATAAAGAACTTGGTTTGCGTGTCGCCATCACTGCCTAAACGGGTCGCGATGAATTCCCGACTATTCAGAAGCGCTGCAGAAAAATCACTCGGCTCATGGATCACTTCATCTTGAAACGTCGCCAAAAAATTGGGTTGCACCGCGATCAGTACGACACCAACAAAGCGCCCGGCTTTATCATCAATGCGCCGGGAAAACTGTGTCATTCGCATGCCCACCAACGGAATATCGACTGAACCGGTAATGCGCAGGCCATCACAGCAAACTTCTTTGTGATGCTGAAAAAACGGATAGCTTGAGAAATTAATATAACGCCTCGGCGGCAAGGAAGTGGATACCACCTTGCCATTGGCATCAATAATCGCGACAAAGAAATGGTCGCGCGCCGGGAATAAGCCGCGTTCTTTATCGCGGCGCAGATCAACACGCTGAGGCATGTCAACCCAGTTAAAACTAATATTCATACTGAGCTGATCAAGCTGCTCAATATAATTCGATAGTTGCAGTGCATAGGAGCTGGCCAGTGACTCTGCCTGCTGCAAGGCCGCGGCGCGCTGCTCACGCTCATCTGCCGCTGTCTCGGACTCTGTCGCTACCCACAGCACCGTAATCAGGAATACCACCCCGACGATCCATGCGCCAAGGCGAAACAAATCGGCGGAGGCGCCTGGGTAATCGGGTAGTTTGGGAAAGCGAAATTGGGGCAAGCCGGTCTCCTTGGCCGTGAACGCCCCATTAAAAATCAATCAATCATTTCCACGGCTAAGTTCAGACAGGGAAAGCGGAGGAATTTGCACCAAGTTTGAGATACATCAGTGAAGGCAGTCGCGATGGTGGCCGAAGTGTTTCCGCAGTGGATCAGTTAAAACAGCTGCGGCCCCTGATCATTGCCCGGTGTTTTTGGCGGTTTCGGTTTCGGCGTTACCTCGGTCTTGGCGAGCGCTTGCAGCACCTTCAATGCGGCGTCGTTTTCCTTGGCCAGATTCGCAGACAGCCTCTCCTCGCCGGTGACGCGAACAATCAGACGTAGTTGCTCGACCATGATACGGAACTGCTCGGCAGCAAATTCCGGGTGCGCATTAGCGTCCAACATTAGCTGGCCGAAGTTCAATTCGCTGGCCTCAACCTGCTGCTGAAATTCACGTTTGGCCTGCTCCAGCAAGCGATTTAATTCAGACTCAGATAAATGCAAACACTCGGCTTCAGCGGCGATGCTCTCGAGTTCACGCGGATCAAGCGCGCCATCCGCATACGCGGCGGTGAGTTGGTGCACAAAAGATTCGCGATCAATCCGCAATTGGTCTGTAAAGGCAGACGCCAGCAAACCCGCCGGAATTGCAAAAATACCAATACCCAGTAAGGCCAACACCACCGTGAGCGCACGACCCATCGGCGTCACTGGCGAGATATCCCCGTAACCTACGGATGCCAGCGTCACTACGGCCCAGTAAATCGATTGTGGAATATTTTCAAACTTATCCGGCTGCGCATCATGCTCGAGTAAATAGCCGAGCGACGCAGTCAACACCACCATCAGCAGCATTACGAAGACCGAGGCCGCAATAATCTGCCACTCACGCTTGGCCACGCGCATCAGCGTCACCGTCGCTGAGGTATAGCGCGTGAGTTTCAGCATCCGCGTCAGCCGGAATACCCGCAGGAAACGCAGATCGAGTGGATACGGCAAGAACTTCTCGAGCAGGAACGGCAAGATCGTGACCAGATCGATTAGCGCGCTCCAGCTACGTATATACCCCCAGCGCGGCATACTCAGGCTGCGATACAGTGGATTTTCAGGTGCGCTGTAGATACGGGCCACATATTCGATCGAGAAAATACTGAACGCGATAATATCGATCCAATAAAACTCGGCGGCAAACAACTGCTGGATTGAATCGACCGACTCAAGGATCACGCACAACATCGATAGCGCAATCCAAAAAACAATAAAGTTATCCACAAATAGATGCAGCCGGCCGGAGTGGCCGGTGGGCTCGAGTACCGCGAATACCTTGCCTCTGAAAGTGCGATCGGCATTTAGTCGCTGAAACTCCTCCCATGCGGGTATCAACAAGCGCGACAACTTGAAAATCCTCGCCAGCCGCATCAAACGCAGTACACGAAGCGCTTCCAGATCGACTGGCGTGAACAGCACCAGATAAAACGGCGCGATCGCGATCAGATCAATCAGGGCATACAGGCTGAAGATATATCTGAGGCGCGGGTGACGGCTACCGGCCATCTCGGGCAGCATCGGCGCAGTCAATACACGCAGCGCGTACTCAATCGTGAATAGCCCGACGGTAATCAGGTCAAACAGATGAAACAACGCCGCCTTCGGCGTGTGAATTTCCGGAATGGTTTCAAGAATGACTGCAAATACCGACAACACAATCAGTAGTGCAACTGCGCCATCAATCGTTGACTGATAGCCGGCTTTGAACTCGGGGTCAAACAGCCAGCGGTAGATCAGTGCTACCGGTGATCCGGGTGAACTGGATGCGGCTGGTAGCAGCGAGTCGTTCAGCGGTGTCGCAGACGCCGCAGCACCAGCACCAGCACCAGCACCAGCGCCAGCACCAGCACCGCTGGGTGTCACCGCCTAATTGTTATCGCTGTCGTTGTTGTTATTTTTATTGTTATTGGCGATCATCGTTTCCCCACCAGCAGCGCCGCTGCCTCGCGTGCTGCTACTTTTCCTTCGTCCGTCGGCACTACCCATACTTCAATACGACTTTCCGGCGCATGAATCGGGAGTATCGCATCACCCAGCGCCGAGGCATTCTTTTTCTCATCAATCTGCACCCCCAGCCAACTGAGTGCCATGCCGACTTCACTACGCAGCACTTTATCGTGCTCGCCGATACCACCAGAGAATGCAATGACATCCAGGCCTTGCAGGCAGGCGATCATGGCACCACTCTCACGCACAATACGGTGTGTGAAAAGATCAATCGCGTGCTCGGCAGCGACGCTCTCATTCAGCCGCAAGGCACGCATGTCGGCCGATATACCCGACACGCCCAGCAGACCACTCTCGCTGTACAGTAAACGCGTAATCTGCTCGGGACTGTGTCCCTGCTCGAGCAAATACAATAAAACGCCGGGGTCAATCGAGCCCGAACGCGTGCCCATCATCAGACCATCCAACGCTGAAAAACCCATCGTGCTCGCGACGCTGTGGCCATTGAACGCTGCACATAAACTCGCACCATTACCCAGATGCGCCATCAGTACGCGGCCGCGCGCGCGCTCACTATGCGCTTGTAAAACACCCAAAATGTACTGATACGATAGCCCATGAAAACCATAGCGCCGAATGCCGGCAGCTGTCAGTGACTGCGGTAGAGCGAATTCCTGATTAATGAGCGGCGCGTGTGCGTGAAACGCGGTATCGAAGCAGGCCACCTGCGGAATATCGGCAAAGGCATTGGCGAAGGCGCGTATACCTGCCAAGTTATGTGGCTGATGTAATGGCGCGAGTGGGTTCAGCTGTTCGAGCTGTTTCAGTACGTCCTTATTGACCACCACGCTCTGCTGAAACACGGCGCCACCATGAACGACGCGGTGCGCGACGGCGGTCGGCGTCTTGAAGCTGAGTTCAACTAGCAGCGCGCGCAAGCTATCGAGCGCATCGAAAAACACATCTTCGTGCGCACGCTGAATAGCCCGAAGGTGTACGCCCTGTCCATCAACCCAGTGCAGCTCGGCTTGCCCTTGCGGCTGCAGCCCTTCTACCCGGCCGCTCAATACGGCGGGGAGTACATCGCCCTTGCCGTCGGCCGGATACAGCGCAAACTTGAGTGACGACGATCCGGCATTGACGGCAAGGATACTCATCGCTTCAGGCCTGGCGCAGTTGTAACTGTCTTAACGGATCAGAACGCAAATGATGTGCGACCAGCAGCGCAATCAGTGCCGAACCCATACGCACCGCGGGACCATCGGCGCGACTGGTGAGAGCGATCGGCACGCGCGCACCCAGCACCACGCCTGCACCACTTGCACCCGCCATATATTCCAGCTGCTTGGCCAGCATATTTGCAGCTTCGAGATCGGGCGCAACCAGGATATCGGCATCGCCCGCAACGGGCGACACAATCTGCTTGATCTGTGCGGCATGCGCCGATACAGCATTATCAAAGGCCAAAGGCCCATCGACCATCGCACCCTTGATCTGACCACGATCGGCCATCTTGCACAAAGCGGCGGCGTCAATCGTCGAAGGTATGGCCGGATTCACTGTCTCAACCGCCGATAACAGCGCGACCTTCGGATTCGGGTTGCCCATGATGTGCGCGAACTCAATCGCGTTACGCAGAATATCGACTTTCTCGAGCAGCGTCGGCGAGATATTCAGCGCAGCATCAGTAACGATCAGTGGCTTGGGATACATCGGCACATCGAAACGAAACACATGCGATAACCGCCGACCCGTTGCAAGTTCTTTGTGCGCGAGTACGGCATGAATCAGCTCGTCGGTGTGCAGACTTCCCTTCATCAGAATCTCGACCTCGCCACGCGCCGCCATCAATGCGGCTTGCTCAGCAGCGGCATGGCTATGCGGTGCATCGACTATCTCGATACCGTCGAGCGACAAGTTACCACTGACAGCCGCCGCGCGGATTTTTGCTGCGGAGCCAACCAGCACCGGAATGATCAAGCCGCGTTGCGCCGCATCGAGCGCACCGGCTAAAGATTCCGGATCACAGGGATGCACCACCGCTCAGCGCAAGGCCTGCAGCGTCTGTGCAAGTGCAAGCAAGGTATTCAATCGCTCGACCGGATCGAATAGCCGAATCTGCGGCGCTGATATTTTGGGACGTCTGACTTTTTGCACTGGCGCCATCACCCGCGCCATACCACGTAGCACGACGTCATCATGCTGATTGCGCACTTCGCAATGCAACTCAACACGTTTTTTCAGATCGTCTTTGGCAACAACCGTCACCGTGACATGAAGCGTGTCACCAATGCGTACCGGCTTGGTAAAGTCCAGGTCCTGATGCAGGTAGATGGTTCCGGGCCCGGGAAATTGTGTGCCCAGCACGGCGGAGATCAGCGAGCCGCCCCACATGCCATGACCAATCACCCCATGAAATATGGTTTGCTCGGCATAGGCGGCATCAAGGTGCGCCGGGTTGATATCACCGGAGACCGCAGCGAAAGCGCGCACATCATCCAAGGTCAGCGACCGGGTCAAGGTCGCTGACTGGCCGATGCTCAACTCGTCATAGGTAATGTTTTCGATGATATCGAGGTCTGCAGCTTGATTCATGGTCCCCTGTCAGCTAACCGGCAAAAGGTGAAATATAAAAATGAAAGGTGAAAGTCCGGCAAGTAATATCAATAGCAAGAGGATAGTCGTGAGCGCAACTGCCGGCGATCAATCAACCGCGTGGCAACCGCCATCCACATACAAGGTCTGCCCGGTCATGCCGGAAGAGGCATCAGCGCACAGAAAAGCACACAGCTGCGCAATTTCTTCCAGCGTCACGAGCCTCTGTAGCGTGCCTTGGCGATCGCATGCTGCATGAGGGCATCAAAGGATTCAATACCCGATGCCGCGCGGGTGGGGATTGGGCCAGGTGAAACTGCGTGCACGCGAATCTTTTGCGGCCCCAACTCCAATGCCATATAACGTACCAGCGACTCTAATGCGGCTTTGACCGGCCCCATCAAACCATAATGCGGTACCGCTTCATCAGCACCGAGATAGGTCATGGTAATCATGCTGCCGCCGGCCTTCATATGCGGTGCAGCCAGCTTCGCGAGCGTCGCAAAGGAATGGCACGATACCTCCATCGCGCGCGCAAATCCAACCGACGAGCTATCGATCACCCTTCCGTGTAAATCCTCCAGCGGTGCCCAGGCGATGGAATGAATCACGAAGTCGATGTGTCCCAAACGCTCAGCGGCGTGATTTACCAAGGCAGATAACGCGCCCTCGTCCTCCACATTGCAGTTGATTAAATCAATACCCAGCGGCTCGGTGAGTGGCTCGACATATTTGCGCGCTTTATCATTCAGGCAGGTGGCGACCACGTCTGCGCCCAGCTGACGTGCGAGCTGAGCACATCCCCACGCAATACTTTGCTGGTTAGCGATACCCAGAACCAAACCCTTCTTGCCGCGTAAGCTGTACAGCGAAGCTACCTGGTTCAATGCTTGATCATCAGTCGGCATAGCGCACCATCACATACTCTCCAGGGGCATCACACAATGCCTTGTCTTGTTGAATTGTTTGGGCGCTAACCGACCCCGTTGACTGTTGATGCAGCCAAGTATTCCACGCTTCCCACCATGAGCCTTCGAAACGGGGCGCGCGATGTATCCACTCATCCGGATCAACCCACTCGCTGCCCGGCTCAATATGATCCATTTGATAGCTACGCCGTGGATGGCCGGGCTCCGACACGATGCCCGCATTATGACCACCCGCTGCAAGAATAAAAGTAGTCGCGGTATCCGTATGTAAATGAATTTTGTACACCGAGCGCCAGGGTGAGACATGGTCGCGTACCGTACCCACCACCATCATCGGCATCTTCAGGTTCTTTAATGCAATTGGCATTGCACCGACCTTGTAATGCCCTTCGGTCAGGTCATCACGCAGGAACAGCGACTCCAGATACTCTGAATGCATGCGCTGCGGCAGACGTGTGGTGTCACTATTCCAGCTCATCAGATCACTACCTGTGTCGTCGACCCCCATCAGGTAGCGCTGGGTATTGCGCGACCACACCAAATCCTTTGAATGCAGAAACTGAAAGCTACCCGCCATTTGCCGACCGGACAAATAGCCGGTGCGTGCGATTTGCTCGCGCAGTGTGTTGAGCTGATCATCATCGATAAAGATACCCAACTCGCCGGCTTCGCTAAAGTCAGTTTGTGCAGCCAGCAGCGTGACACTGGCCAGCGTTGGCAATGCCGGCTGGTTTGCTTCATTAGAGGCCGCTTGTTGCGCGGTGAACTCGTCCGAACCCATCAGCGCCGCAACAATCGCCAGAAACGTACCGCCCAGGCAGTAGCCCATCGCGTGTATCGATGGCGTACCCGCAATCGCACTGGCATGCCGAATGGCCTGCATCACCGCACCCAGCAGATAATCATCCATCCCGAGATCACGATCGCTGGCGTCCGGGTTGCGCCACGAGATCATGAAAACCGTGAAACCCTGCGACACCAGGTATCGCACCATGGAATTCTGCGGCGACAGATCAAGAATGTAGAACTTCATGATCGGCGACGGAATAATCAGTATCGGCTCGGCAGCGACTTGGTCTGTGGTGGGTGCGTACTGAATCAACTCGATCAGATGATTGCGATACACCACCTTGCCGGGCGTGACCGCGACATCTTTACCGACGGCGTAAGGCAATGGCGCCAAACCTTCCGGGTTTGCGGTGGTCGATAAGGCGCTTTGCTGCAAATCACGCATGAATAACTGCATGCCCTGGAGCAGACTATGGCCGGCAGTCTCGATGCTATGCGTGAGGACTTGCGGGTTCGTCAGCGGCCAGTTCGAGGGTGACATCGCATCCATCCACTGCCGCGCAAAAAAACTCACCATCTGCTGACGATGCGCCGACATACCGTCGACCTGCGTCGCCTCTTGCCACCAGCGATCACCCGCCTTGAAGCTATCCTTGAGTGTTGAGTAGGGCCATTGCGACCACGCAGGATCCGCAAAGCGCGCATCGTCTGCAGCACGTGCACTCGCTCGCGCAGGTGACCCGTTAGGTTGAGTAGCAGATAAAGCAAAGGATGAAGCAGCGACAGAGGTCGCGGATGTTGGTGCTGAAGTTTGTGCTGAAGTTTGTCCGGGTGTCTGCATCAGTGATTGTGCTAACGATTCCGCAGAATGAAGCGAGCGCTGCATCTCATCCATCGCCAACTGTGCCGCGCGCTGCGCCAGTTGTAATTGCTTGCCGGGCGACGCCGCCAGATGCATCGCCCAATCCATGCAGGCCAGCGCCAGCGAGATCGGCGACAAGCCCATGGTGCCGCGAGCCATCTGCTCGTGCATCAGCGTATCAAGTTGTTTTGCGTCTTGGTCAGACAGCGCGCCTGGCGTGGGCGCAGAGTTTCCGCGCGCGGATGGGTCGGGCATGGCCATAGGGATGCATAAAAGAATGTCAATGATTTGGAATTATGCAGTCCTGTAAGCAACATTTTGAGGAATCTCTGAGCGTTTCATGGGGGAAATTGACTGATGTCAAAATCTCACCGGGACGCACTCGCTAAAGGGGGGCCGGCTGGTGTCGATTCTTCAAAAAGATGGCCCTCCCCAACCATTGACAAATTGCTACCGAGTGTCCGACCCGACCATGAAAACGCCGACCACCCTCCGCTGGCTGCTGATAAGCGCGCTGATACTCGCGCTACCCGGCTGCGCCAACCGTCGCGCGCCGAATATCGATGATTTCACCTGGAATACGATAGGCTGGGAGAGGCTGTACTACTGGGACGGTAGCCGCTACCAAGGGTCCTTTGATCGCAAGTTCGATCGCGACGGCCCCGGCACCTACATCTACCCGAACGGCGACCGGCTGGTCGCGATTTTCCGCGACGGCATGGTAGTGGGCCGCGCCACCGTGCTGTACGCCGACGGTAAAAAATATGTGGGTGAATTCCGTAACAACCGCCTGACCGGCAAAGGCACACTGTTTTATTTGAACGGCGACCGCTACGACGGCCGCTTCATAAGTGGCAAGCGCCAAGGCCGCGGCACCTATACCTACGCCGATGGCGGGCAGTACAACGGCGAGTTCAACAACGACCAGATCAGCGGTCCGGGTGTACTGGTGTATGCCAACGGCGATCGCTACCAGGGCCAGTTCCATGACGGCCAACCGCACGGCCTCGGCCGCATGGAATTTGCCAATGGCCGCACCACCCTTGAAGGCCGCTGGGAACAGGGCGAGTTCCTCTGGCCGCAACTGCTCAAGTTTTAGCCCGAGTTACCCCATCCACTCACGCGTGTTCGGCCGCACACCCCTCGCGGTCCGATGAGGTCAAGTGCGCCCCGATACAGCCCGATAATTTTTGCGGTGGTCATGACCGGTAGCGGTATGATTCCGTCACACGGCGGGGCGATGCAAGAGACAGCCTCGTACTGGTAACCATAACAATAGTGACGGTGACCGCATGCACGTACCAACCGCCGCGCAGGATGCGCGCGCACCCGCCTCAGATGAAGCACTCGATCTCCAGCTGAAACGCGTTGCAATCGATACCAATCTCGAAAACGTCGTTTACTTGAACCGTGATTGCCTGATCTATCGGATTGCAGGGTTTCAAGCCTTATCGAAAGTAGAAGTCATCTCTGGCGAACATCGCATCACAGCCACGCTGAATGTTGTTGACGATGCGGCCATCATCGGCCCCGAACAAATCGGTCTTTCAGAGGACGCATTCAAGCGCTTCGGGGTTGAGGCAGGTGCACTGGCACGCGTGCGTCATGCAGAAAAGCCCGCCTCAACAAGCGCTTTATTCCGCAAGATCAATGGCGAACGTCTGGAGAAAAGCGATTATCACGCTATCGTGAGAGACATCTCGGGTGGACATTATTCCAAGATCGAGCTGACTGCTTTCCTGATCGCGACCAGCAACGGTGAACTCGACCGCGATGAAATTTATTTTCTGACGGATGCCATGGTCGCCAGTGGCCGGCGCTTGCAGTGGCATGAGCACATGGTCGTCGATAAGCACTGCATCGGCGGTATACCGGGCAACCGCACCTCAATGCTGGTGGTGCCTATCGTCGCGGCGCATGGCTTGCTATGCCCGAAAACCTCTTCCCGCGCGATTACCTCACCCGTAGGCACCGCTGACACGATGGAAGTACTGGCAAACGTCAATCTGGCACAAGATCGCATCGCCAGCATTGTGCAAGAACACCGCGCGTGTCTGGCCTGGGGCGGCACTGCAGATCTGTCTCCGGCGGATGATGTGATGATCTCGGTAGAACATCCGCTATCGCTGGATTCGACCACGCAGATGATCGCGTCTATCCTCTTAAAAAAAACGCCGCAGGCTCAACGCATTTGATACTTGATATACCGATTGGTCCGTCAGCTAAAGTCAAAACCATGCCGGACGCCCAGCGGCTGCGCAAACTATTTGAATACGTCGCATCGCGTATGCACCTCAAGCTGGAGGTGGTGATCACCGACGGCCGCCAACCGATCGGTCAAGGTATCGGGCCGACGCTGGAGGCGCGTGATGTCATACGCGTACTTGAGAACGATCCGCGCGCGCCGCAAGATTTGCGTCATAAGTCTTTGTATCTGGCCGGTCGGATGATTGAATTTGATCCGGATGTGCGCGGCGGTGATGGTTACGCGATTGCTCGCGATATTCTTGAATCGGGTCGGGCACTGCAACGGATGCATGCCATCATCGAAGCACAAGGTGCAAAATCATTCAAACATGATGATTTCATGCTTGGCAAACTCAGTCACGAAGTTGTTGCCGAGCGCGATGGCATGGTGGTGGGTATCGATAATCTGCAGATCGCAAAAATCGCCCGCCTGGCTGGCGCACCCAAGGTGCCGAATGCCGGTGTCGATGTGATGCACAAACTCGGTGACCGGGTACAACGTGGCGATACGCTCTACACCATTTATGCAGAATTCCCCAGTGATTTACTGTTCGCGATGCAGCAATGCGAAAAAACCAGTGGCTACACGATCGGCGATGAGACCGAGATTCCGCATTCTTATCTGGAGTTTTAATGAGCGATACGCTGGTACTTTATTTTGATGACGAGGCAACAGCCGCGCATCGTTTTGCGGCAGCGGCCGGCTTTGAATCCGCCGCAGTGGACAGGCATCGGTTTCCGGATGGTGAGCTTAAACTGCGACTGCCTGCTACCCTGCCCGCCAAGGTGATCGTCTACCGGTCGCTCGTCCATCCCAACGAGAAGTTAATCGAGCTGCTGTTCGTCGCACACACTGCGCGACAACTCGGCGCAGCAGATGTGATGCTCATAGCGCCTTATCTCGCTTATATGCGACAAGATATCGCCTTTCATGAAGGCGAAGTCGTCAGCCAAAAAATAATCGGGCGGTTTTTAGCGCAGGTATTTGATGGCTTAGCGACGATTGATCCGCACCTGCACCGTGTATCAACGCTGGAGGAGGCGTCTCCGGTCAAGCGCGCGATCACACTGAGTGGCGCCCCCCTACTCGGCGACTACATCGCACAGCACATCCCGGATGCGTTTCTACTCGGCCCGGATAGTGAATCAGCGCAGTGGATTGCCAGCGCCGCGAAAAAGCATGGCTTTGATCATGCGGCCTGCGAAAAAATTCGACGCGGCGATAAAGATGTACAAGTACAGCTACCGGCGGTGGATTTAAAAGACAGAAAGGTCGTTATCCTGGATGATGTCGCCAGCAGCGGCCGCACCTTGGCCAAAGCAACGCGCGCGGCATTGGAGGCAGGCGCCAGCTCGGTTGATGTAGCAGTTACACATGCGCTGTTTGCCGAGGATGCGCTCCAAGTGATTCGCGAGGCAGGTATGCGGCACATCTGGAGTACCGACTGCATCGCGCATGACAGCAATGTGGTGAGTATTGCCGCGATGCTGGCTGACGCAATACGGTAGCGACTGCATGACACTTTAAAAGGTATCTGCTGAAGCTGCTCAGCAGATACGCTTGTTTAAAAGAAGGCTTGTATCCCCGTCTGCGCACGACCAAGGATCAGCGCATGAATATCATGCGTACCCTCATATGTGTTCACCACCTCCAGGTTGACCACGTGCCGAATCACACCGTATTCGTCGCTGATACCGTTACCGCCCAACATGTCGCGCGCAGTGCGGGCAATATCGAGCGCCTTGCCGCAGGAATTGCGTTTCATGATCGAGGTAATTTCGACTGCAGCCGTGCCCTCATCTTTCATGCGTCCGAGCCGCAAGCAGCCCTGTAGCGCGAGCGTAATTTCGGTTTGCATATCAGCGAGTTTTTTCTGTACCAGCTGCGTTGCCGCTAACGGGCGACCAAATTGCTTACGATCCAAAGTGTACTGGCGTGCGGCATGCCAACAGAACTCCGCCGCACCCATCGCGCCCCACGCAATGCCGTAACGCGCCGAGTTCAAACAGGTGAAAGGTCCTTTCAAGCCACGCACCTCAGGGAAGGCATTTTCTTCTGGTACGAATACGCCATCCATCACGATCTCACCGGTGGTCGATGCACGCAGACCCACCTTGCCATGAATTTTTGGCGCGCTCAGGCCTCTCCAGCCCTTCTCCAAAACAAAGCCACGAATACTGCCTTCATCATCCTTGGCCCACACAACAAACACATCCGCCATCGGGCTATTGGTGATCCACATTTTTGAACCGGTCAGGCTATAGCCGCCGTCAACTTTTTTTGCGCGGGTAATCATGCTGCCCGGGTCAGAGCCATGATCCGGCTCGGTCAGACCAAAACAACCAATCCATTCGCCGGTCGCAAGTTTTGGCAAATACTTTTGTCTTTGTGCTTCGGTACCGAACTCATAAATCGGTAGCATCACGAGTGAGCTTTGCACACTCATCATCGAACGGTAGCCGGAATCCACTCGCTCGACTTCACGGGCGATTAATCCGTAACTGACATAGTTCAAGCCTGCACCACCGTATTCGCTGGGGATAGTGGGCCCGAGTAAACCAAGTTCACCCATCTCACGAAAAATACCAAGATCCGTCTGCTCATGACGAAATGCTTCCTGCACGCGGGGCATCAGCTTCTGCTGGCAGTAAGTAGCGGCGGCTTCGCGCACCATGCGCTCTTCTTCGGTCAGCTGCTTCTCAAGCTGAAGCGGATCTTCCCAGACAAATTGTGATGTGCTCATGAGTGATAAAAAGTGAGAGGGTTATAGGTGGATGGTTGAGTAGCAATATTAAATTTTGAGTAGCGACATGGAATCGTCGGTAGCGATATTGAATTACGATAAACGATATTGAATTATGGGTAGTATTATCAAATTGCGGATAGCGATATTAAATTGTGGGTAGCGATGATGAAGCATTCGGTATTCGGTACTCAGTGCTGTATCACCGGCACTTCCATCGCCGGAGGCGTATTGCGGCTACGCTGACAGCGCACGATACCGTCGATCATGACCATGCCCACACCGGGTAAATCACCTAACTGCAAACTTTCCAGAAAATCTTTACCTGCGGTGTGCTGTGCACGATCCATGAACACAAAATCAGCGACGCGTCCAACCTCAATCAAGCCACAATCAAGATTACGCATGCGCGCGGTGTTACCGGTGGCGAAGCAAAAGGCCAGCTCGGTGGGAATATCTGCCAGGCTGGCCAGCTGCGCGATCATGCGTAAAATCCCGAGCGGCTGCACACCCGAGCCTGCCGGACCATCGGTACCGAGTATCACGCGGTGCAAACACTTCAATTCATTTGCGTGGCGCGCCGTCAAAATAGAAATACGCTCATTACCGTTATGGACGAGTTCAATGCTGCGCGTCGAGCGCTCGCATAACTCGCACACCTGCTGATACGGTAATGATGTGTGGCCGCCATTGATATGGCCGATGATGTCGGCGTCGGCTTCGAGAATGACGTCTTTATCGATCAGCCCTGAGCCGGGAATCGACGGGCCACCTGTGTGGATAGTGCTTTGTATGCCGTACTTACGCGCCCACGCCACCATCTGGCGCGCCTCGTCACCCGCTTTAACACTACCCAAACCGACCTCGCCCAGCAACTTGACACCTGCTGCGGCAAGCTCGGCGAAATCAGATTCAACCATCCCTTTTTCGATGACCGGGGCACCACCCAGCACTTTGACGCCCGAGGGTCGAAACGCGTCAAATGCGCGCTGTGACACAATCGCGAGTGCTTTGAGGCCGACAATATCTTTCGGTTTTCCGGGGTAATGCACTTCACCCGCAGAGATCATGGTGGTCACACCACCATGTAGTGCAGAATCAATCCAGTTGATTTGATTCTGGCGCGGGGTCCAGTCACCCGCTACCGGGTGCACATGAGAATCAATCAAACCGGGTGAGACCACGGTACCGCGGCAATCAATCCGGGTGCGTGCACCCTCAGTATCGCAGTCTTTGAATTTTCCGACGGCGGTGATCTTACCGTCGTTGACCACGATGGTATCTGCCTCAAGAAGCGGGCGATGCAAATCTCCCGACAACATCAGACCGATATTACTGATGACGACTTTTCCGGATGTTTCTACGATTGCCGCAGTAGCCATGGCGAGCTCACTTTTTCAACATGAACGTAGCGTCACGCCAAGTCGGACGATTGAATGCGCTTGATGCCTCTGGCCTTCATGGTGTCCCATGCTTTCGCCACAGAGCCATTCAGATCAATGCCACGGCACGCGTCTTCAATTACAAAAACTTTGAACCCAGCTGATCTTGCGTCTAGTGCAGTCCACAAGACGCAGAAGTCCGTTGCTAGTCCAGTAACGTACACAGTACTTAACTTACGCTCCCTTAAATAGGCTGTAAGTCCCGTATTTGTCTTACGGTCAGCTTCCACAAAGGCAGAATATCCATCGGTGTGCGCGTGTATTCCTTTACGAATGATTAATTGCGCATGTGGGATCGAGAGATCTTTGTGAAGCTCAGCGTCTTTGGTGCCTTGCACGCAATGATCCGGCCAGACCGTTTGCCCGTCTGCGTATGGGAGCTTGGTCGTCTCGAAGGGCTTTTTACCTGGATGTGAAGAGGCGAAAGAAATATGATCCTTTGTGTGCCAATCCTGTGTAATTACGACATTCTTAAATTTTTGCGAAATAGTATTAATGATCGGCACCACCTCTTCACCCTTGGTAACCGGTAATGTACCGCCCGGAATAAAGCAATTTTGCACATCTACTACGATAAGGACGCTCGTATCACTGATTTTGTTAGTAGCACTTGCGCGCAGACCAACGCCACCCAGTGCTGCCAACATACCCGCACCACCGATTAGTCTGAGGGTATCTCTTCTACTGAATTGATTTTGCATTTTGCTCTCCTCGTACCGCGTTGAAAAAATGGTCGTCTCCGACCGCCCGACTCACCACTACAACGACAAATAGTCTTTTTGAATCTCGTCATTGGCGGCCAGTGCTTGCATGCTACCGCTGAAACGTATCTGGCCCTGCTCAAGTACATACGCACGATCGCACACTAGCCGCGCAAGGTGCAGGTTCTGCTCTGATAACAAGATGGCAATCCCCTGCTGTCTCAGTGTCATGATCATATGCGCCATTTGCTCAACAATCACGGGCGCGACGCCCTCCGAGGGCTCATCCAGCATCAGTAGCAGCGGATTCCCCATTAAGGTGCGCGCCACCGTCAGCATCTGCTGCTCACCACCGCTCATGCTGCCGCCCGGGCGATCTGGCATCTCACCCAGATTCGGAAACAGTTCAAACAAGCGCGCCGGGGTCCACGGCGGCACGCCGCTGCGTGGCGCTTGTCTGCCTACTTCCAAATTCTGCAGCACGCTCAGCTCCGAAAAAACCCGTCGGTCCTCCGGCACAAAGCCGAGCCCGCGACGCGCGATTTCATACGGCTCTAGCGTATCGATATCTTCATCCATGAAACGCACCTGACCGCGTTTGCTCGGCAGCAGACCCATGATGGATTTGATGGTGGTGGATTTTCCAGCGCCATTACGACCCATCAGCGCCACGACTTCACCGCGACCCACCTCAAGCGACACATCAAACAGCATCTGCGCCTTGCCATAAAACGCATTCAACCCACTCACCGTCAGCATCGGCGGACTCATGCTACAGCCACCTTGTCGGTAAACGTACTGCCACTACCGAAATACACCTCTCGCACCAAGGGATGGTTTCGCACGGTTTCTGCATCACCCTCCGCGATCAACTTGCCGCGCGCAAGCACGATCAAACGATCTGCAAATGCAAACACGACATCCATACTATGCTCGGTGAACAGCACCGCCAGTTGCTGCTCGATCACGAGCTTCTTGGTCAAGGCCAGTAATTCATGGCGCTCCTTGCTCGCCATACCCGCTGTAGGTTCATCCATCAGCAGCAGGCGCGGCTTATTCGCCAAGGCCATCGCTAATTCAACTCGTTTCACATCGCCGTACGACAGCACGCTACAGGTGCGGTCGGCCTGCTCGGCCATACCGACTTGTGCCAGCAAAGCCATGGCTGTTTCACGCTGATAGTCACACGCCGCTCGCCACAAACCGAATAATTTTTTCTCGTGCGAGATCAGCGCCATTTGCACGTTCTCGATCACGGTCATCGAGTGAAATGTCGCTGCAATCTGAAACGTACGTCCTACCCCTAAACGCCAGATATCACGTGGCGCGCGACCTGCGATGTCACGGCCTTCGAATAGAATTTCACCAGCATCGGGCTTGATCTGGCCATTCAGCATATTGAAGCAGGTCGATTTGCCTGCCCCATTCGGGCCAAGCAGCGCGAGTAGTTGGCCGGCGGGCAGATCAAAAGACACATCATCGACCGCGCGCACACCACCAAAAGATTTGGCTAAGTGCCGGACTTGTAACAGGCTCACGCAGCCCTCCCGCGCGGCTCGAATACCGAGCGAACAAATCCCGCCAAGCCCTGCGGAAATGCCAATACCAAAAACAAAACAACTGCACCCAGTACCGCGCGCCAGTATTCAGTCTCGCGGATCAAAATATCTTGCAGCGTACTGAACACGACGCTACCGACTAAAGGCCCACTCAGCGTTTGCACACCACCCAGCAGCACCATGATCAGGGCATCCACCGAGCGCCCGATATGAATGGTCTCAGGCGAAATACTGCCTTTCGAAAATGCAAACAGGGCTCCCGCCACACCACAGAATACACCTGCCAATACAAATGCCAGCCACTGCACGCGCTGCACATCAATCCCGATCGCATCGCTACGCAGAGTAGAATCACGTGTGGCACGCAGGGCATAACCAAAGGGGGCAAATAAAAATCGTCGCATCAGCAGCACGCCTGCGACTACCAGACATAAAGTCAGATAGTAATAGTGTGATTTATCCGACAGCCATGCCGCCGGCCATAAACCAGTCACACCATTACTACCGCCAGTGATCTCATCAGATTGAAAAATCACTGACCAGACAATTTGCGCAAAGGCCAGCGTCAGCATGGCGAGATACACACCCGACAAGCGCACACAAAACCAGCCGAACACCACGGCACCCGCTGCAGCCAACAATGGTGCGAATAAAAGTGACACCAGCATCGGCCAGCCGAGCGCTTTCATGAACAAGGCAGCGCCGTAGGCACCCAGACCAAAATACGCTGCATGACCAAATGAATGCAACCCACCGGGCCCCATAATGAAATGCAGGCTGGCCGCAAACAGCGCAGCAATCAGCAGATCAATTCCCAGCACCAGCAGATACGGAAAGCTGCTATTCAGTAGCGGCAGCAGCAGCAGCAGTAACAGCAGCAGCACGCCGAAGGTTTTCAGCAAACGACTCGCTGCTTGCAGCGGCGCCTCGATCGCCGCAGCACCACGTGCCGCAGCCTGCACCTTACCCAGCAAGCCCCAAGGCCGCAGGACCAACACCACCGCCATGATTAAAAACTCAACCACCAGCGTCAGCTTGGAAAATGAAAACGCCAGCCCGAACAGATTCACCGTTCCAAGCGAGGCACAGATTGCTTTGGTCAACGCAATCAGTAGCGCAGCCACGTAGGCGCCGGGCAAGCTACCCATACCGCCCACTACCACGACGACGAAGGCATCACCGATCGTTTGCAGATCCAGATGCAAACTGGCCGGCTCATTCGGCATCTGTATCGCACCGCCCAAGCCGGCCAGGAACGCCCCGAGCGCAAACACGCTGGTGAACAGCCACGCCTGATTCACACCCAAGGCACTCACCATGTCACGATCTTGGGTGGCCGCACGCACCAAGGTGCCCCAGCGCGTACGCGTCAGCAACAACCACAGCAGCAGTAATACCACTGACCCAATAAAAATCAGTAGCAGGTTGTATTTGGGGAAGGACTGCCCGAATAGCTCTACTGCACCGGTAAAGCCCGGCGCGCGCGGCCCAAGCAGTTCTTCTGGGCCCCACACATACAAGGCCAGGTCTTTAATGACGAGTACTAGTGCGAATGTCGCCAGTAATTGAAACAACTCCGGCACATGATAAATACGTCGCAGTAGTACTATTTCAATCACGACACCAAGCAGTGCCGTGCCAAGCGCAGCGATCAGTATGCTGCCCCAGAATCCGGCTACGCTTGATGTGCCCAACCACTCACTCACCGAAATCGCCATATACAGGCCGAGCATGGTGAGTGAGCCATGCGCGAAGTTGACGATACGCGTTACCCCGAAAATCAACGACAAACCCGCTGCCACCAGGAACAGCGACGAGGCTCCCGCCAATCCATTCAGTAGCTGCAGTAACAGGCTCGACAGCGTCATGGTCAGGCGTTATGGGTGGGTGAGATACAGGCGCTGATCAAAGAAACTTCTGCTCAAGGCGCCTTGCGTAGCTGCTTGACCTCAGCATCTACGGGCTGGAACTTGGCCCCATCAAGATACTGGTAATTCACCATCACACCCTTGCCGTCTTTGACAGCAATGCGACCAACATAGGCACCCATGGTCGATTGATTATCTTGTGCGCGATAGCGAATCGGCCCCAGCGGCGTGTCCACATTCAAGCCGTGGAACACATCAATCAGCTTCTCGGTGTTAGTACTGTTCGCCTTGCGTATACCGGCTGCGATCGACATGATGGCCGAGTAGCCAACAATAGAGCCGAGGCGTGGGTAGTCATTGAATTTTTTCTGATACGCGTCGAGGAAGCGCTTGTGCTCTGCGGTGTTAATGCCGCTCCATGGATAGCCCGTGACGATCCAACCACTCGGCGCTTCATCTTTGAGCGGATCAAGATATTCGGGCTCGCCGGATAACAGACTCACCACTTCACGGCCTTTGAACAATCCGCGGGTGGTGCCTTCACGCACCAGCTTGGCAAGGTCAGGGCCAAACAACACATTAAATACAGCATCTGGCTTGGCGTCAGCCAGCGCCTGCGTCACAGCGGCCGCATCAACCTTACCCAAGGGCGGCGCCTGCTCAGCGACAAATTCCACATCGGGTTGCGCGGCTTTCAGCAACTGCTTGAAGGTATTCACCGCAGACTGCCCATATTCATAATTGGGATACACCAGCGCCCAGCGCTTCTTCTTGAGCTTGGCCGCCTCGGGTACCAGCATGGCGACTTGCATATAGGTTGAAGGACGCAAGCGGAAGGTATAGCGGTTACCGTTTTCCCAAACGATTTTGTCAGTGAGAGGTTCAGCGGCGAGGAAAAAGATTTTTTTCTGCTGCGCGAAATCGGTAACAGCCAAACCGACATGCGATAAAAAGGTGCCGGTTAACACATCTACCTTTTCACGCGATAGCAATTCTTCAGCAGCGCGCACGGCATCACCCGGATTGGCGTTGTCGTCGCGCGAAACAATCTCTACCTTCTTACCCAGAAGACCGCCACCGGCGTTAATTTCATCAAGCGCCAGCTCCATGCCTTTTTTATAGGGGCCTAAAAAATTGGCGTGCGCTTTGTAGCTATTGACTTCACCAATCTTGATGGTTTGGGCGTGCGCCTGAACAAACGCACTGATCAGCAGTGATGCCAACAAGGGCTTGATTAGATGTGTAAAAAATTTCACGTTGCTCTCCCCCGATTTTTTAGCGTAAGCCGTCCTGGCCTTTGATTTCATGTTTTTGCAAGCCACCGATACGTGGCAGCGGCCGGCCTGAATCGGTCACGGCAACCGCCACCACAATTTCATTCGCGCGCGGCGCATCAGAGACACGCGCTTCGATCGCATCGAAATGACTGCGCACAAACGCAGCATCTTTATGACCGAGCGGTACATCAATCGCAGCACCTAGCCCACCCATTTTTTTTGCCGAAGGCACGAGCGCAGCGCCTTTTTCAACAGCTTCACGCAAGGGCGCGCCGAGTTTAGGGTGAAGAATGGCTGCCGCATGCTCCAGCTCACCGCCCTCACCGACAATCGCCGCCTTGCCATAGCTCTCGGCCTGCGATGGTTCAATATTCAGCGCCTCGACACATTTTTCGCCCAGCAGCTTGCCCAACTCAGCACCGATATCACTCAGCTGCTCGAGGTTCTCTTCATAGCGACCCGCAAACGGATTCTCGATGACCGCGATCGCGACAGCGCGACGTGTCGGCGGATTGATCGACTGCCCCATCTCAACGCGGGTTTCATCCACTTGCACGATCAGTTTTCGAATAGCTGTTTTCATAAACTTTCCTGCGTCTGTTTGAATCGTGATGTGTTGGTTAGCGCTGACCATCAAACTGACTGATGCACTCCGGCGCCAAGCCGCCAACGCGTGCGTGTACGCGTGCACCGGTCGACATCACCAGAATGAACACCAGTTCATCAGCAGCAGGGGCACCGGGTACGGATACTTCCATCGCATCAAAATGACTACGCACATAACTCGCCGTGATGTGCGTGAGCGGGACATCCAATGTGGCCCCCGGCGCACCCACTTTTTTAGTGGAGGGCACAATCGCCAACGGCCGACTGCGAGGTGGCGCAGCAGTACCTGGTTTGCCGGCCGTGTTGGTTTCTGCATTTCCTACTGAATGATTTGCTGGGGTTGCTTGTGCTGAATTTTGTGATTGACCCGTGCCTTGCGTATACCCGGCACGATCACCATGCCAACCCAGCAGCTCACGCATCGCATAGCCTCCGGGCACATGCCATAACGCGCCATGCTCGAGTTCACCGGCGCTACCGACAATTGAGCCCTTACCGTAGCTGTTGATGTCTTCCGGCTGCATGCGCATCGCACTCAGCAGCGTGTTGACCATTTCCAGACCCACCGGGTTTAGCGCTTCCATCATCGGCAAAATATCTGCGTGGTACTCACCAGCATAAGGGTTAGCAAGTACCGCTGCGACCGCGCCACGAATCTGCGGCTTGGCTGGCGCAGGGCCGAACTCATGCAGGATGGTTTCTACATGGGTAAACACTCGGCGTATTTGAATCAGACTCATCTTGTTTTCGATGTCGTACTATTGTTCATCCGGATAGTTACGCCGCCTGTCTTGACGGCAGCATCAAGGCATCTAGAGCCTTATCAACGAACCGGTGCTGTCCTTGTAGCGTGAGCCATGCGGCGGAGATCACACCCTCGTCTTGCAATTGCTGTGCATGACAAGCACCATTCTCAAGTGCCCGTTGAATCAAGCCGGCGGGTATAGCGCCTACCGCTGTTGTGACCAACTGCTCGACTAAATCAGTATCGTCTTTTAGTGAATTCGCAGGCGCACGCTGAATCGCCTCATGCTGAACATTCACCGCATTCGCGATCATGGTCGCAGCGGCGTCGGCACTCGCTGCACAATCAGCCAGCACGGTCACGCTGTCAGCAATGCCCAGGCTCATGCTACGACCACGCCACCCGGACGTGGCAATACCGCGCACTGGCATCGCAGCATCAATAGCGAAGCGGCCTTGAGATTCCGCCGCAAAGTTTACGATATCGCTCACCCTGCCTACTGCGTACGACTGTCCGGGTGCGAGATGCAATGCAATATCACCACCGTTATTAATACTGGCCCGCTTGATCTCAGGCTCGGCAACAAAAAAATCAATCAACTCATCTGCGACTGAACCCGCCACTGCGGCCATCGGCGTGATGAACTGCGCACGATGCGGCCAACACGCACGCACCATGCGGCGCGCTACCGGCGATGCCCTCCATGTCATCTGCTTCAGCGGTTGGCGCAGCACATGCAATTCTTCTACCAGCTCAGGCAAAATCTGTGAAAAACGCGTCCAACACGCTGATAGCGCACGATCGATAGCACTGCGCTCACCATCAGCGCTGATGATCAGATCGATCGGGCCATATTGAAAATGCCAGCGGCCATCGAGAAGTTGTTGTTGTTGTGGCTGCATGGCGTCTCTCTTACCCTAGCATGGGTTTTTGGTGCAGCGGCCATTGACTATCATCTACTGCCCAGTGCACCGAGCGATCGCGCTCCGCATTCACCACCGCTTCCAACGGACGCACACAATCAAGATGACCACCCAGCCGCGCATAATCATCTAATCGCAGGGTGAACTCGATCGGCGCCACAATAGCCGGCGTAGGCACCGAGCCGAATGACTGATCCGGCATACGCAACACATCCACCATCACGGTAATGCCACCACCGGCCCACACATAGGCGGGTGCGCCGCCGCAGCTGACATGGGTTATTGCCTGCTTGATTGAATTCGTGAGCCACACCGGGTTATCGGTCACACCTGCGCGTAGCGAGCCACCTGCACCCGCTAAAAACAGCACACTCGCCAATGACGGCTCGCAGTTTTCAACGATACGATCCACCACTTTTTGTACTGCGCTTGGCATACTTGCCGGCACTGGTTGTAGCTGCTCATCCAGCACAAACCACGCCGAGTGCTCACCGGTGGTAGACGTCATGAGCAAGCGCATACCCGGTCGCGCGTGCTCGGCGTCGAAGCCTTCAATAATATCAAGCGGGTCAGCAATATCAGTACCGCCCCAACCTTGACCGGGATTCGCCACCTGAAAATACCGGCCCGGCGTCGATTTGCGGCCTTTCATTTTGATACCGGACAGCGGCATATCCAGACAACGGCCGGCTTGATGCTCGCTCAGCACACCGGTGATGTGATCGTCTACCACCACCACTTCATCGACATGGCCAAACCACTGCTTGGCAAAGATACCGATGGTGGCTGAGCCACAGCCAACGCGCATGCGCTTTTCTTCGACACCATCCACAATCGGTGCGCGTCCTGCTTGAACAATCAACTGCACGCCACCTTCGATCTCCAGCTCAACCGCTTGCTTGTTCCCGAGCGCCATCATCATCTCGCAGGTGACTCGGCCTTCCTTCTTCGAGCCACCGGTCAGATGATGGACGCCACCGAGCGATAGCATTTGCGAACCGTACTCTGCGGTGGTGACATGACCCACGACCTCGCCGCGATGTCGAATGCTGGCGCGCTCCGGGCCGAGGTAGCGATCGGTATCGATTTTTACTTTGAAGCTGCAGTAGCTGAAAATGCCTTCGGTCACCACCGTGACCATATCAACACCGTTCAGCGTGGATGACACCATGAACGGCGCGGGCTTGTAATCCGGGTAGGTGGTGCCTGCACCGACACCGGTTACGAACAGCTCAGTCGATGTATCACGCGTTAACAATACCAGCGGATCGACCCGCGTTAAAACGCCTTGTACATTGGCGTATCGATCACACGCGCCACTACGGCCTTCGGTAATTTGGCATAGCACCGGGCACGCATTGCACTCGATTTTGTTGGCCGCCATGTTCTCGCTGCGTGGGCGCGATTTATCCAGCACGCGCACCTCGCTCTGTGCAGACGACAACTCGTCGGCATTATCAGCGCTGTGGTCCACCCGGTTATGCGCGGTCATGTTGCTGGATTGAAGCGTGATGTTGCAAGAGCGCGGCGCGGACCCGATCGGGGGTCGCGGGCAACGTGTGCACGCGTATGCCTGTAGCGTCATGCAAGGCATTCAAAATCGCCGGCGCAGTCGCAATCAAGGCCGGCTCACCGACACCCTTGGCACCGTAAGGACCAATCGGCTCGGGGTCTTCAATGAGATGCACGATGATGGGTGGAATATCGCCCGCTGTCGGTATCAGATAGTCGTGCAGGTTATCGGTGCGACCGCTGATATATTCCTCCATCAAGGCCATGCCCACGCCTTGTGCGATACCACCATGAATCTGACCCTCGACCTGGGTCGGGTTAATCGCTCGGCCCACATCATGCGCCGCATGAATATGCAACACCTTGATCGTACCGAGCTCTATGTCGACTTCTATCTCGGCAAACTGCGCAGCAAAACCATAGGTGGCGTATGGCACACCCTGCCCATCTGCATCCAGCGGCACTGTCGGTGGATTGAAGTAGCCGCGACCGAGCGCAACATCCCCATTAGCGACATCTGCAAGCTTGCTCAAATCAATCGTGCGCGTGACATCGCCCTGCTGCCCGATCAGCTGAGTACCCTGCAGGCTTAAGCGGGCCGGCTCGCTCATCTGCAAAAGCTGCAACAACTGACGCCGCAAATCTTCACCCGCAAACTTGGCGGCATTACCCGACACAAACGTCTGGCGCGAGGCGGATGATTTACCCGCGTCTTCGGTCAGATCCGTATCTCCCATCACCTGATCGATCAGCGACAAAGGCAAGCCGACCGCATCAGCAAATATCTGCGGCATCACGGTCGCGGTACCCTGCCCGATTTCTTGTGCGCCGTTGTACAAAAACAAGCGGCCATTCGCACGTAGCGAACCGGTCATGGTGGATGGATTCGCGATGACCGTATTACCAATGCCGTACCACATGCAGGCAATACCTACGCCACGACGACGGTTCGACTGCGTTTTGCTACTCGCAGCGTGAAGGTTGAATTGCTGTGCTGCAGACTGTGCTGCATGCCACGCAGGCTGCAAGACCTCAAGACACTGACGCATACCGACACTGGCAACCAGTATTTGACCGGTTGCAGTTGGCTCACCAGTACGAATCGCGTTATTCAAACGAAACTGTAAACGATCAGTCGCGGTTTTCTCTGCCAACTCGTCGAGCAAAGCCTCGGTCACGATGTGAGCCTGTGGCACACCGAACCCACGAAACGCACCAGCGACCGCATTGTTGGTATACACCGCACGCGTTAGCGCGCGCAGGTGAGGAACGAAATACGGCCCCGTCGAATGTACCGGCACGCGGTTCGCTACCGTGCTGCCCCAGCTGGCGTATGCCCCGGTATTGAAGTCACCATGAAAATCCAGCCCGATTAACTTGCCTTCAGCATCACAGGCGTAGCGCGCACGTATCTCGGACGGGTGGCGCTTGGTGGTGGAACCCATCGACTCGCTGCGGCTATAAATCGTGCGTACAGGTCGCTTGAGTGTCCATGCGGCGACTGCAAGCAGCGGCTGTATCGATACATCGAGTTTGCCGCCAAACCCGCCACCAATCTCGGACGGCACAATATGAACTGCGTCTTTCGGTAGACGGAGTACACGGGCGACTTCTTCCTGATCCATCACCGGCGTCTGCGTGCAAGCAAACACTCTTAAGCGCTCGCGACCATGCTCAACAAACACCTCGGCATAGCCCGCCTCAGGTTCGATATACGCATGCTCAACATAACTGGTGCAGTACGTATCTTCAGCGACATACGCTGCCTGATCCAGTGCTTGCTCGATATCGCCCTTCACCACGCGGCCATGGCACAGCACATTATCTTTAGCAAAATCGTGCAGCAACTGATCGGGTTTGGCGAGCGCCTGCGCTGGCGTTTCCATCGCGGGCAATACCGTCCATCGAATCGGCATGTCGGATTCCGGAATCGCCTGCACCGCGTGCTGCTCACCGATGATGAGCATAACGGCCTCGCCACGCATGCGCACAAAATCTTTCGCGAGTACGGGCTGATCTTTCGGTTGAGGGAATACCGCGAAGCTGTTTTCCGGAACATCATCAGCCGTCAGCACCGCCACTACGGCCGGGTGACGCTGACGAAATGCCTGCATATCGACGATTTCAAATCGTGCGCTTTGGTGTGGCGAGCGCACCGTACGTATCCACAGACAGTCAGCTGGAAATTGATCAGCACCGAAGCGTGCCGCGCCAGTCAGCTTGGCAGGCGCATCAAGCCGCGCAACGCGGGCACCCACTGCACTACCTGCTGCGAGTTCGTTACACCTCACTGAATGATGCATCTCAGTGCGTGATACCTCTGCACGCACTACATCATCATCATCAGCAGCACCAGCACCTGCACCTGCAGATTCGGTACCAACCAAGGATTCTTGCGTAGCGCTTACCGACAGCACCGCTTCCACAATTTTTCTGTAGCCGGTACAACGACACAATACGCCACCAAGGCCATCCAGCACCTGCTGCTCGGTCGGATGCGGATGGCGCTGCAGCACATCGGTAGCGGCCATCAACATACCCGGCGTGCAGATGCCGCACTGCGCCGCGCCGTGATGCATGAATGATTGCTGCAAGGCGTTGAGCTTGCCGTCATTTGCAAGACCTTCGACGGTCGTCACTGCGCGACCCACGCACTGACCTGTGGCAGTCAAACACGCGCAGACCTGTTCACCATCGAGCAGCACGGTACATGCGCCGCAATCACCGGCATTGCAGCCGATCTTGGTGCCGGTCAGCCCGAGCTCATCCCGCAAGGTATCGGACAGTCGACGTGCCGGGTTGCGGATGTCGACACGTTTGCCGTTCACGGAGAACGACAGCGCCTGACTAATTTGCGCCTCGATCGGTTTATTCATGCATGGCCTCGGCAATCGCTCGACGCACCAAGGTCAGCGCCGCATCGACACGGTACTCGGCAGTGCCTCGCACATCATCAATTGGCGATAGCACCGAAAGATCGTCATCATGAACCACATCAACCAGAGCGCTGTTGGCGGGCCGGCCGATTAATTTCTGCTCGAGCGCATGAAGACGCTGCGCGACAGCTGAGCAAGACCCAACGGCCAGCGCGATGTGCTGGAGCAGGCCTTGCTGTATCTCGATGACGACGGACACCATCACGATGGATATCACCAGATAGCGACGATGACCCAGCTTCAGAAAGGCTGAATGTGCATCCGGGCGATGTGGGATCAGTATCGCTGTCACCAGCTCATCAGTATGACGCGCTGTCTTTCGACTACCCAGCAAAAAATCCTGCAAAGGACTGCGTCTGGTCCCGCGTACCGAGGCCAGCTCTACCTCAGCGTCCAGCGAGAGTAAGACGGGCACGCCATCAGCTGCCGGCGACGCGTTGCAGATATTGCCGGCAATGGTGCCGGTATTTTGAATTTGTATGCCACCGACCTCGCGGGCAGCTGCCTGCAGACCGTGTAACTGCGGCGGCAACTGCGCGCGTACCAGCGTTGACCACGTTGTAGTGGCGCCGATGCGCCAGTACTGATCGTGTAACTCGATACCGGACAGATCCTTAAGCGCAGTGATATCAAGCACTGTTGCAGGTGAGGCGGGATGGCGGTTCGCGCCATGACTTTGGGTGCTGCCAAGATGGCCAGTATCGCTAAAGAGAGTGCTGCTCTGCGTCGGATAAATATCGGTGCCGCCAGCGAGTACCTGGCATGAACCCGAGGCCAGCGCGTGCAGCGCATCATTCAAATTGCTCGGTCGCAGATAATCAGCATAAATCATGGCAAGCGCATCATGATGAGCGTTGCTCGGGAAACCGCGACCGCAGGTGTATCGTTGTTATAAGCTGCATCACAAACATATCCGACCGAGAAACCGAGTGCCAAATGTTTAGTGCCCACTACATTTTAAGTGTACCGTAGCATGCAACCAATACACCAGCAAAATGCACTGCAAAACGTACTAGTCCTATTTTAAAAATGGCAAGCGACGGTAAAACCAAAAGGCCCCGAGCGCGGCAAGCGCGTGCTGTCGAGACTCGCGAGGCGATTTTGAAAGCGGCTACCCGGATATTTGCCAAACATGGCTTTAGCGGCGGTCGGGTCGAGCAGATTTCTCAGCTCGCCAAGACCCACGACCGCATGATTTATTATTATTTTGGCAGCAAAGAGAGGCTGTTCATTGAGGTGCTGGAAACCACCTACCAGCGCCTGAATGACGCCGAGGCCGCGCTCAAAATCGACCTTGCCGATCCGCTCGCCTCATTACGCACAGTCGTGCGATTTAATTGGCAGTATTTTCTTGAACACCCGGAGTTCATCACCCTCCTCAACAGCGAGAACCTGCATCAAGGCCGGCATGTAAAAAAGTCGACCAAGGTGGCGCAGCTATCATCACCTGCAGTGAATGTACTGGCAAAGATATTGAAAGCCGGCACGCAGCAAGGCTTGTTCAGAAAAGATGTCAGCGCGCGTGAGTTGTACCTGACAATTGCCGCACTCGGTTATTTCTATTTATCCAACCGCTATACACTCAGCGCATTTTTGAATACCGAGTTACTGAAAAAATCTGCCGTCAAGCAGTGGCAAGCGTCGATGGTAGATACAGTGACGCGCAAGGTATTGGTGAAGTGAGCTTGATTCATTCAAATGGGTACAACTCTGCCGGCCTCTGACAGTGCCTGCAAATCATCGCTTTCCAGCACTGGCCCTTCGAGCGTGACGCGCTCGGCTTCCACTTTGTCGCTGCGGTACTTCTCCATCACTTTTTTGAGCGCCGGCTTTTGGTGCGTGGTGTCGTAGCCATTGAATACATGTCCGATCAAGCCACGATTCAGATCACTGGTACCCAGCGCCCAATCAGCAATCGGTAGCGTGAGGTTCATATTAACGTGCATCATGATGCCCATATTATGGTGCGCGCTGTGATGACGACGAATCGTATTAATCAAAGGCATGGCGCGCACAAATCGATTTTCAGGCACATGACAACAAAAATGAAAAGTCTCGTACACCATGTAATGACCAATCATGGTGATCGGAAACATATAGCCAGCATCGGACCCTAATAGTAGCCCTGCCAAACCACCGAACAATGCGCTGGCGACCACCAGTACGATCAAGACCCGCCACGGAAAAAATACAATCCGAAACTCTTTGACAGAGTGAATCGTGAAATCATTATCGGTAAAGTACTGATGATGCTGCCGCGTATGGCGATCAAAAATTGCGCGCAACGCAAACACATCTTTGAGGCGATGCATGATGTGCATATGCATGCCCCACTCGACAAAATTGCCTGCGATCGCGATCGGGATAATTAGCAACCATTCCCAAGTCGGGTCAGTCAATTGCGCCACGCACCAGGCGATCGCCGTCATGCCAGCGCCATACATCACGACGATATGCAGTAAGCCGTGGTACCACGGGCTGACTTGCTGCAGGTAGTTGTCTCGAAATCGCGCTTGCTTTTCAGTGATCATCGCGCCCTCCCGCCGGTAGCCTTAATTACACGGATCAGTCCAAGCATACACGTGCTAAGGCGCTACCACCAGCCAGCGCCAATGGTGGGTACGCGACTACGAGATTAGCTAGGAGATCAGCTTTTGGAAATAATTCGGCAACGCAAACAAGCCCTGGTGCGTCGCAGGGTTGTAGTACTGCAGATCGTCGAGACCTGCACCCGCCAATGTTGCCGCGATCTGGTCGGACCCAATGGCGCGTGGATCCAGCTGCTGGCTGCACACCGCGAGTGACCAATAGGCACCGTAAAGCGGGATATAGAGACCCATCGGCGCTACGACCTCGAAATTTTTTGCCAAGCCTGAGTAAATCGAGGTCACCACATCCGGACGAAATATCGGCGAACCCGTGTGCAGTACCATCGCACCACCCGGATTCAGGATATTTTTGACGGATGCAAAAAACGCGGCCGTATAAAGCGCTGAGGCAGGCGTATCCGGATCCGTCAGATCGAGCAGCACTAAATCAAAACGCTGATCGGTTTCGCGCACAAACGCAAGACCATCACCGATGCGAATCTCGACCCGCGGATCGTCCAGCGCGCCGTGATGAATATTGCCAAAAAACTCGCGCGCGACACGGATTACCGCTTCATCCAACTCCGCAATCACCACACGCTCTACCGAAGGGTATTTAAGCAGCTCTTCCGCCGCGCCGCCATCGCCGCCACCCAGAATCAACACGCGCTTGACCTTGCCGTGACTGGCTGCAGCGGGATGCGCCAAGGCCTCGTGGTAGAAGAACTCTTCTTTTTCCGAGGTCATGTAATCGCCATCGAGCCGGAACAACCGACCGAACTGCGGTGATTCATGCACTTCAATCAGTTGGTGGTGCGACTGCTCTCGGTGCAGCGCTGGGCCTAAACGATAGCCATAGCTGCTATGCGAATTCAGCCATTCATGACCAATCGTGGTCTCGCTTTGCGCAGAGCCCACCTCGCCGCGTTGCAGCGCCTGCGGATTAGACTCTGCCGGATCGAACAGACCAGACAAGGCATCGATTAATTGCGCTGCCTTGGTGCTGTTGTCGGTCGAAAAATTGCAGACATACACATCAAGCGTGACTGCCGACTGCTCAGGCCAGGTGTGAATGGCCAAATGAGATTCAGCGAGCAAGATGGTACCGGTGATACCACCTGGTTGGCCTTCGAACTCAGGGAAGGCGACAAAGGTGTCGCCAACGACAGTCAGGCCGCTCTCATTCACCGCCGCAACGCAAGCCTCGCGCAGCCCGGCTTTGTCCGTCATGAGTGGCAAATTCTTACGACAACCGGACAGGTCGGCGGTGAGATGGATCCCTTGCATTTTTTTTCGAAAGGTCTTTCCTCGGCCCTACGGGCCGAAATTTATTTTTAGACAACAGCAGAGCCTTCCATTGTGCCATTAATTGCCGCCACGACAAAATGCTTACAACAAAGTGATTTGACGGTGACGCAGTGGTCACCTTCATATCTGCCACGCTAAAGCGGATTACACATCGCTAAAGTGGCCCGGATTGCAACCCAAACAAGAATTATTTTGATAATCTACGCGATGGCTAATATCTGTTTTTAAACACAAAAAGCCGGGAGCGAATATGAATATTATTATAAGATTATCGATATTCGCGCTTGCGCTGCAGGGTTTAGCGTTCAGCGGAATGGTTTGCGCGCAATCGTCCGCCGAGCAGCAGGCGCAGCAACCGATTCCAGCATCACGCAATTTTATTGGGCTTGGCATTGGCGCCTTCCCCAAAACACCGGGCAGCAGCGATCTACGCGTAATGGCATTGCCGGTGCTGCAGTACACCTTCGGTGATGTCGGCTACATCACGGGGCTAAAGGCCGGCGTGTGGGGTTTTACTTCGGAAGATCAGTCGATTCGAATCGGCCTGTACGCCGAGCCACGCTTTGGTTATGACAGTGCCGACAACCCGCTCACCGTAGGCATGGCGAATCGCAGCTTTGCCGTCGACTTGGGCCCCAGCGTGCGTTGGACCACGCCGGTGGGTGTGCTGAACTTTGATTATGGCTTTGACGTCAGCAGCCGCAGCGACGGTCAGGTCGCGCAATTGCAATTTATTCGACCACTTGTCAGCGAGATTGGATTTCGCCTGAATGGCGTCGTTGGCGCAACATGGCAAAACGCGGCGATGAATAATTATTACTGGGGCGTGCGGGCTTCTGAGGCGACCGCGACTCGTGCCGCCTACACCGCCGGCGCCGGTGTGGGTCTGTCGGTTGGCCTATCCGGGCTGTACGCTTTCGGCCCAACCAGCGCCCTGTTTTATGGTGCCACCATTAACCGGCTGTCGAGCGCTCAGTCCGACAGCCCGATCGCCGAGCGCGGGTTTGCGCCGCTGATTTACCTCGGCTACGGCTGGCGCATGTAGTCTCGACAAGCTACGTCTCGTAGCTGGGCGATTCCTGCCCCGAGCGTAACCAGTCCGGCGAGACATTACAGATACGCGCCACCACTTCCATGTTGCCGTCGGCCGGCAGCGCTTCCCCTGACAGCCACTTGCTCACGGTTGAAACCGCCACCGAAGAACCTGCCTGCATCGCGCAAAAAGCTCGCAGCAACTGCGTCGGGCGGTTGGGGTCTATGCCGGCGTTCGCAAGGCTGCTGCGCAGCCGTCTGCTGAACGCTTCTCTCTCCTTGAAATTCAGGTGGGCTGCCATAGCAACGGGTGGTGTGCGTAGGTGAGAGTTAAATCCTGAACATTGTCATCAATCGTGTCGGCTAATTGCGCGTGATTTCATTCAATCGCTACACGCAAGCTGGGCAAATCAATACCACTCACCACCGCCACCCACTCCTGGCCACTGCACATCGGCGCGGCTGGAAGCCAGCCACCGATCGCCAAGCACTGACCAGCAACGAACGGGCTCTCGCTGGTAAGTTCGATGTGCCGCTGATGCAGCGCGTAGGCGTGCTGCAGCGATTTATCCAACCGATCACGCCCCATACCAAAGCCAACAATCTGCGCGCCCTGACGCTCGACCACATTCAAGGTCATGGTTGCGTTCGACACGAGTTGATCAAACACGGTACGACTTTTTTGCGAGAGGGTCTTTGCCTCGCCCATCACCAGGTGCGAATGAAAACCGTTGGCGCAGACTTTGTCGGCGTCGACCCAGCGCTCAGATTTGAACGGGTTCTGCAGAATTTCGAGTGCCAGCGCTACCGAGTCGAAGCGCTGCAAGAAGGTCTGCAACCCCTCACCGGGCTCAGGCGTTGAGCCCAAACCGAACACCAGGGTGGGTTCCACCATCAGTGGCTTGGTACCGCGCAGCTTGATCGCGGTGGCATTGTCCTCGGCGTGCAACACCGAGTGCTGGTACAGATAGCCCAAGCGCGGTAACTGAACCGCCTCACTGGTAGCGATTGACTCGCCCAAAATCATTTTGCGGCCGACCAGCTGCCAGCCTTCGGCAACACCCAGGGTGTGCAACGTGTCGAGCACTCGCACGCTCTCTTCGCGGTCCAAACCGAGTTGCTCGGCCTGTGGCTCCAGTAGCGCGCGTTTGCCTTGATTCGCCTGAATTGCGTGCGCGTAAGACAGAAGTCGGGAGGTATGCAGCATTTGCGGCCCCTCTAAATGTGTAGAATTGGAAGATGTTGTACCGACTTTACTTCTACACTTCTAATAAAATTTCTCTATCAACCCCATTAAATCTATAGTTGTGTAGGTTTATGTGCTAAAAATCTTGTATTTACAAGGCCAGCTGGTTAAGATTGTGCAGGTTATGCATTGAAGAAATTTTCAGAGCTTTCTGCTTAGTTTTTAAGAAAGAAACGCATGGACACTGCGACTGCTGTCAAGCTGCTATCGATCGGCGCGATTTCGCGCGAAACTGGCATTCATGTCTCTACCATCCGCATGTGGGAGGCGCGCTATGGCGTGCTGCAACCCGTGCGGACCGACGGCGGTGCGCGCCGGTACAGCAGCACAGACCTCGAGCGGCTAAGACTGATCAAGTTGTTGGTAGATCGTGGTCACAAGCCGAGCGCGCTGGCCAAGCTGACGCTTGATCAGTTGAGCTCGGAATTCATAGGGCCACCTGCCCGCGCTGGTGCGAACGCGCCGGTAGCGCCGAGAATCGCCTCCATGGGCAGCGCGACATGGCGCTCGTTACTGTTCGCTGATCCGGCCATGAAGCCTTGGACCCCCGCCGCGCATTTTGACGAGTTGGCAGATGTTGAAAGCCGGCTTGAAACGTTTGATGTCGGCATCGTGCTCACGCCCGCGTTGCAGATGAACCTGGCTAAATATCTGGCCGCTGCGCTCTCCGTGTACAAGACCAAGACGCTGGTGGTGATCTATGAATTCAGTAGCAGCAGCGTGATTCGTTTTCTGAGTGCGCTTGGTATCGAGTGCATCAAATACCCCGCAGCGCCGATGGATCTGGCGCGTAGCCTGGCATCGATTGTCGAGTCGCGGCAGGCAGATGCACACTCGCCGGCGCAGCCGCGATTTGGCATGGAGCGGCTTCACACAATCGCGGCGACCGACTCTCACTTGCTGTGTGAGTGTCCCAAACATCTTGCCAGCCTGATCATCAGCCTGCACAGCTTTATCCAATACAGTAACCAGTGTGTGAACGACTCGCCCAAGGATGCCTTGATCCATGAAAAACTACGGGATATTGCAAGCCTCGGTATCGTGCAACTGGAGTCCGGGCTTGATCTTGTGTTGGAAGCCGAAAAAATAAATCAAGTCCACGCCGCATGAAACCGATCGCGATTTTTCGTCATTCTGCGGCTGATGGTCCAGCCTACCTCGCGACGTTTTTACAGCAGCAGCAGATTCCCTACCAAGAAGTGCGAATCGATCGTGGCGACCCTGTCCCGAAGCAGGCCGATGCGTATGCCGGTATCGCGCTCATGGGCGGACCGATGAGTGTTAACGATCCGCTGCCTTGGGTAGCCGACTCGTTGGCACTGATCCGCGATGCGGTCGAGCGCGATGTGCCGTTGATCGGGCATTGCCTCGGCGGTCAATTGATCAGTAAAGCGCTCGGCGGCGCTGTCACGCGTAACCCGAATGGTAAAGAAATTGGTTGGCACCAGCTGCATGTGACGGATGCTGCCTTGGGTCGGCATTGGCTGGGTACCGATGATGGCTTGGTTGGGTTTCACTGGCACGGCGAAACGTTCACACTACCCACTGGTGCGAGTTGGCTGGCGCGCAGCGAGGCCTGTACCAATCAGGCGTATGTGCTTGGCCCGCACATTGGTATGCAGTTTCACATCGAGATGGATGCGCCAACCATCGCCAGCTGGTGCGATGAGGGCGCGCCGGAAGTCGATGCCGCCCGCAGTAAACCCGACGTGCATCCGCACGTGATGACCACGCAGCAGATTGCAGAGCGCACGCCACAGCACCTTCCCGCGATGCGCGCGGTCGCCGAACATTTGTATCAGCGCTGGGTCGGTAATCTACGCGGATAGCCCAATGCGGGCACGCCGCATGACTACCCGGCTCGACCACCTGCATTAACTGCCTGCTTCAACCGCCTACACTAACTGCCTGGTTCAACTGCCTGCTTCTGCTTGCTGTGCCTCTTGCTCGCGCCGGTAGCGCAACGATGACATCACCGATGCTGCAATAAACGCGATACCAATCAAGCCGGTCACAATCTCCGGCACATGAAACTTCATGGTGATGAACATGATCAAGGCAAGTATGCCGATAGCATAGTGAGCACCGTGCTCGAGATACACATACTCGTCCAGCGTGCCCTGCCGTACCAGAAATACCGTGATCGAACGCACAAACACTGCGCCAATCGCGAGCCCGAGCATGATAGTCACCACGTCATTGGTGATCGCAAACGCACCGATCACCCCATCAAACGAGAACGATGCGTCGAGTACTTCGAGGTATAAAAATCCGCCAACGCTGCCACTCTTGACCGCCTTGGCGACATCACCTTCACCAGACTCTTCTTTCTCGAGCATGTTGCCGAGAATGTCGACGCCAACGTAAACAATGATGCCCCACACACCGGCCGTCAGTACCGCCAGGTGGTTATCAGGCTCAGCCAGCGTCAAGCTTGAAAGCACCACCGCTAACGCGATAAAAATAGGTACCGCCTGGATCTTACCGTAGCTCGCCATTTTTTCTTCGACGTGACCGGCCCAGTGTAATTCCTTGTCCTCATCGAACAAAAAATTCAGAAATACCAGCAACAAGAACACGCCGCCGAAGGCAGCCACTTCATCATGATGCTTGGTGAGGTAGAAAGAAAATTCACGCGGATTATGCAGCGCCATATTCCAGACTTCAGCGGCGCCAAGATCCGCAGTCTGCGCCACAATCACCAACGGAAACAGCAAGCGCATACCAAACACGGCGATCACGATGCCGAGCGTCAGAAACAGCTTCTGCCAGAACTCGTCCCAGTGCTTCAGTACCGATGCGTTGACGACAGCGTTATCGAATGACAGCGATACCTCGAGCACGCCAAGAATCAGCGCAATACCGAAGGCGGTCATTGCGCCAGTACTGCCACCATGCTCAAATCCCCACCACAGCGCCAGACCAAGGCAGACCACTGAAAAAAGAATAGAACCACTAAAGTGCCGCAAAACAGACCTCCGATATCCTACTTTTATTGGGATTATTGTGCGAAGGCGTTATATCACAAGCAAGCGGGGGTTTGCTTGCACTCTGTACAGTCAACTGTGAAATTTTGAAGTGGTGCAGCGATATCAGCCGCGTAGCGAGCGCTTGAGCAACTTGCCATTTGGATTTCTTGGCAACGGCGTATCGCCAAAAAATATTTCCTCAGGTACTTTGTAATCAGCCAGACGCTCTGCACAATGCCGCCGTACCGCATCAGCATCCAGCGCGTGATTCGGCGCGTACACGTAGGCATGCACGCGCTCGCCAAGTACCGGGCAAGGATGCCCAACCACCGCTGCCTCAACCACGCCTTGCAATGCCATTAACGTGTTCTCGACCTCCACCGAGTAGATTTTGAAGCCGCCGCGGTTGATCATGTCTTTGATGCGATCGAATATACGAACTAAACCCAAGCCATCGATCGATCCAACATCACCAGAGCGCCAGCAGCCGTCGGTGAAACCTCTTGCCGTTGCCTCGGGATTATCCCAATAGCCTGGCACCACCATTGGGCCACCGATCCATAACTCACCTGATTCACCGGTCGCGACCGGTTCACCGTTTTCATTCATCACACGGATATCGGCGCACGGCGCCGCAATGCCGACACTGTCATGGTGTATCGCTGACAAGCCGAGCGGCATGATCGTGCTTGGCGAACAGGTCTCGGTCGAGCCGTAGCAGTTGACCAAAGTGAGCTCGGGTAATGCCTTGGCCAGCGCCTGTACAGTTGGCACCGGCATAGGTGCGCCACCATAACCGCCGACGCGCCACGACCGAAGATCTATCGTAAAAAATGCCGGCTGCAGCAAACACAGCTGATACATGGCGGGCACCATCACGCTATAGCTAATACGCTCGCGCGCGAGTAAATCAACCAATGAAGCGGCCTTGAATTCCGGCACGATCACCAAGGCACCACCCACATGCACCATCAGCGCGATCAAGGCCACCAGTCCGGTTACATGGCTTGCCGGTACCGCTAATACGGCACGGTCTTGGTTGTCTAGCTTGAGCGTTACCGCAAAATGAATCACCGAGTGCGCGATATTAAAATGGGTCAGCATCGCGCCCTTCGGGTTACCGGTCGTGCCTGAGGTGTACAAAATACAAGCGCAGTCTTCCTCGTCCACATGAGCCACTGCGTGTGGCTGCCCTTGCAGGGTTTCGTACGTCACGAGCTGCAGCGTGTTTGGCGTTGCCCTTGGTGATGATGAAGAAGTTGGTGATGATGAAGAAGTTGGTGATGATGAAGAAGTTGATGATGCTGATGCTGTTGTTGACTTCAATTGCTGATCATCGGCAATCACAATACCCAGGCGCAGAGCGCTTACTGCTGCGGGTTCGGGCAAGCGCGACAACAGTGACTCATCCAGCACGATGGCAGCAGCACCACACTGCTGCAAGATATACGCGAGACCCGGCCCCTGCTCGCGCGTACCGACGGGTACCGCTATCGCACCGATTTTCTGTAACGCGAACAGAACCGCTACGAACTCGGGCCGATTACCAACAAACATGACGACTCGCTCGCCGGCGCTAATACCATGCGCAACCATACCGGCGGCGACGCGATCAACCTCATTATTCAGCGCGCGATACGTCCATCGCTGCTGATTACATACCAGTGCCTCTTGGTCGGGATACAACGACACTGCACGCGCCAGCATCGCATAAAAAGAGAGCGGTCGATCGACAAAACAACGCAGTACGCGATTGCCAAAGTGCGTCTCTGTGCGCATCGCGGGTAGCGGCACGTGATGCTGCCAGTCGATCATCGTTAGCGCATCCTAAGTAACGCGCTGCGCCCCGCGCTCGATCATGATCTCGGCATCAAGCAGACTGCGCGAGTGGTTGAGATCGGATTGCGCAAGCAGTACCGACAAATCACTGCCCCGCAACGAGGCAATGACTTCGGATAGGCGCGCTGACAGGGCCGGGGCTACCCCCTCAAACGGCTCATCCAGTAACAGCAGCCGTGTACCGACAACGAGCGCTCGCGCCAGCGCGACTAACTTTTGCTGACCACCTGACAGCAGCAGTGCGCGTCGCTCACGCATCTCATGCAGCTCTGGCAGTACCTGATACACAAACGCAAGACGCGAAGCCGTATCCGTAACGCCGGTCGCCCACAGCGGCACCAAAATATTTTCTTCGACGCTGAGCTCGGGTACCAAGCCACGGTCTTCAGGCATATAGCCAATACCCAAAGCAGCACGCGCGTGCGCAGGCAGCCGCGATAAATCGTGACCCTCAAATGTAATCGCACCACTACTTAACGCCAGATGACCCATGATGGCGCGCAGCGTGGTGGTCTTGCCAGCACCATTACGACCAATCAGGCCGACCATTTTGCCTGTGCCGATCGAGAGCGACAGACCACGCAGCACTTGCGCAGACTGAATCGACACGTGAAGGCGATCGATCTCAAGCATGATCAGTAGCAGCGATCAACTCGCCGGTGACATAACGTTTAACATCGGACATCGCGAGCGCTTGCTCGGGCTTGTCATCAGCGATGATACGACCGCTATAAAACGCGATCACGCGCTCGCTGTACTGTGCCACGATATCCATATCATGCTCAACAAACAGTACCGTCGTAGGGCTGCCATCAAGCGCCCGCATGACGGTATCCATCATGGGGAATTTTTCATCGGCAGAGACACCGGAGGTTGGTTCGTCGAGTAACAGTACCTTGGGCTGCCGGGTGAGCGCCATTGCGATATCCAGCAACTTACGCACGCCACCGGGTAACTCGCTCACCAGTCGCTCGGCATGGGGCAGCAAATCAAACCGCTGCAACATGTCATGCGCGAGCGCCATGCTGTCGGCATTTTTTGCTGGTCGCCAGAACGACAGTGCGCTCTGCTGCGCAGCAATTGCAGCCAGCAAGTTATCTTGTACCGACAAAGCTTTGTAGAGCTGCGGAATCTGAAACGAGCGCGCAACACCTAAACGCGCTATCTGACGCGGCGCCAGCCCGGTAATGCTCTGCCCGTCTAACAAGATCTCGCCAGCATCCGGTTTGATATAACCGGTGAGCATATTGACAAAGGTGGTCTTGCCGGCGCCGTTACTGCCGATCAGGCTGACCCGCTGACCATGCGCAATCGCGATCTGTACGTCGGCGGCCGCAGTCACGGCACCAAATTTTTTCTGGATACCCCGCGCATCAATCATATAGGCGCTACTCATGCCGAGCCTCGTGCTGCAGCATCAGCCGGCGCAGCGCTTGAGCGTATGCGTGCCACCCACAGCGAGCCAATCCCGTTTGGCAGGAAACGAATCACGGCGAGCAAGAACAAGCCCATCGCCAATTGCCAGCTATTCGGGAAATACGCGCTAGAGAAGGATCGCACCAGCTCAAGCGCGACCGATGCTACAAAAGCAGCCAACACACTATGATGCCCAGCGAGAATCGCGACAAACACGAAATCGCCCGAGCGTGTCCAGTAGCTGTAATCAGGCTCAACATGGCCTAAGGCGATGACGGCCAACGCGCCACCAACGCCACCGCAAAAAGCGGCAATGATGAAGTTGGTAGCGATTAATGACTGTACCGAGCTACCCAGATACTCAACACGAATTTCATTGTCACGCGCCGAGAGCACCACCAGGCCGCGCACTGAATCAAAATACACACGCATCAGCACACTGATCATGCCAACGATAACGACCGTGACCGCGTAGTTGGTGTAGCCCACCCATGCATCGGCCGGGCGCACGCCAAGATAGCTGACCCGGCCCATGTTCAAACCGTCAGAGCCACCGAACGCGGTTGATTTAATCAGCAAACCATACAGCACCATCGATAGCGCCAGCGTCAGCATCGCGAAGAATATGCCACGGTAGCGCGCGATGAGCCACGCAAAAGGCGCTGCGATCAGTGCAGCGAGCAGCCCACCCGCCAGCGTGAGTAGTAGACCATCGGTCCATCCAAGCCAGCGAAAACCCAGCGCGGCTGCATAGCCACCGCTGGCAAAGACCAGGCCCTGGCCAAACGAGACTACCCCACTGCGCATCAGAAGCATGATGCCAAGTGCCACAACACCATTGGCGAGCGCCATGGTCAGCAAAAAAGTCAGCCAGCGTGGCATCGCCGCGCCAGCCAGCAGTAACACACCGATGCAGAGCAAGCCGAACAGCAACGTTCGCATCGGCGCTGATTCGCGTGCGGTCATCTCAAATCTTCCTTGCCTGGACGCGTTGGAACAGCCCCTCGGGGCGGAACATCAAAACAATCGCCATCACCAGGTAGATCGAGAACAGCTCTGCTACAGGCCACACATGGACCGCAGCAGATCGCGCAAGCCCGACGATTAACGCGCCGACTGCAGCGCCCGGGATACTGCCGAGGCCACCGATAATCACCACCGCGAAAGAAATAATAATCACGCCCACCGATACACCGGGCTGCACCGAGATCATGGGCGCCGTAAATGCGCCGCCAAGTGCTGCAAGAAAAATCCCTACTGAAAACGCGAGTGCGTATACCCGCGAGACATTCACGCCCATGCTGGCTGCGATTTCTTCGTTATGAATCACCGCCAGTACCAGTTTTCCGAAGCGAGTACGTTTGAGACCCCACCACACACTCACGCCCACAATCAACGCTATCAGTACCAGCATGAAGTCGTAGCCGACGTAGGACAGCGTGCCCATCTCTACCATGCCAAACAACATATAGGGATCGGCCACGTACAGCGGGTTGACGCCCCAGATCAGCTTGGTAACGTCCTCCATGATCAAGAACAGCGCGAAGGTGACGAGTACCAGCAGCACCTCATCACGACCATAGAACATACGAAGCAGACCACGCTCGCATAATGGCGCGACCAGCGCCGCCACCACAACTGCCGCCAATAGCATTGCCACCAGCGAGAACGCTGGCGCGAGTTGCATGCTCGTGAACAAGGCCACCATACTGGCTGTGGCGTACGCACCCAGCGCATAGAAACTGCCATGCGCAACATTCAGTATCTTGAGAATACCGAACACCAAGGTTAAGCCGAGCGCGACAATAAACAGCCATGACGCATAGGTCAGGCCGTCAATCAGTATCGTCAACAATAAAGCCATTTAGCGTGGCCCGAGCGCGGCGCGGTGGTTCAGTCGCACTTTGCTCCCGGGAAGCCGGCCTTCATCCAGTCCTCGGCCTTCATATTCGCTGGCGGGTTAACGCATTCTGCAGCGAAGCGTTGTATATCTCTCATCACCATGAGTCGTTTTTCAGGGTCCCACTTGGTGATACCAATCGCGGTAGGCTGTATTGCCTGGCGCCCGTTACCCAGCGCCAGCTTGATCCGACCACCAGGCGCTTCCCACTCAAGACCGGCCAGCGCCGCAACAATTTGCTCGGTGTTGGGTTTTTTACCGCCGTTTGCCGCCATCGCTTTCTCAACCGCCAATTTCAGCGCCATTAACCCTTGCGCCATACGGTAAGGCGCCTGCACCGGATACACATTCCAGCGATTGAGATAAAGATTCCACCACCAATCATTCAACGCAGATTTCGGCGCCAGCGTCCCGTACGCACCACGCGCACCTAGCACTACGCCCTCGGGCATGCGATCGCCCAACGGAATCAACACGTGATCAGCGGCGGTAAGCACCACCAGCGACTTTCTGAACATGCCACGCGGCGCGGCTTGCAAAATCATCGCCTGTAAATCGCCACCCCACAAACTGGAGTGGGTCACATCTGCGGGTTGTGACATCAGCTGCGAGATTTCGGTACCGTACTGTCCCGCACCAAACTTGGGGCGTTGATCTGCCTGTACCTTGGCATTGGGGTAAAGCACGCCCATCGACAAAGTGAAATCTTTAATCGAGTCATGACCCCAGGCGTAATCTTGATTAATCAGGTTAATTGTATTGACCTTGACACCACGCGCCTTCAGGTAGCGCGCTGCGGCCACGTTATCCATCGCACCATGCGAGGCGGTCCGAAACACATACTTGTAGCTAGCTTCTTCAAAAATACGTGGGGTGCCGCAGTCATACAGCACCAGCAGCTTTTTCATTTCTTCCGCGGCAGGCGCTACCGCCAGACAGTCGCCCGAGCTAACGTAACCCACCACTGCGTCAACGTTTTCCCGGTCATACAAATTGCGGAGCTCTTGTACCTGCTTGGTAGCGCCGCCATTCTCGTCAACAAATACCGGGACAATATTGAGGCCACCAAAACCCGGCTTGTTATACGGCGCGGGTGCTTTGCCTTGATTGAACGTCTCGATCAGTATCTTGGCGCCATTCACCGCCGGCACACCAAAGCTGTCGGCTGCCTGGCCGGAGAGAAAACTCACGATGCCTATCTTGAAGTCTTCAGCAGCGGCATTGCCTGCATGCCCAAACATCAACAGGCTTACGCTGAGTGTGAGCGCGCTTGCGCGCAGAGCGGTTTGCATAGAGCGGATCGGTTTCATCATGGCCTCTCGGATGGTTGTACGGGTCCTGCTCATCAACAACGACGTCATCAGAGGTCACATGATCCAATTGGTGAAATTGCTACGTCAACCGATATCGATGCTGCGTTGCCGTAAAACGCGCGACAACTGCGTAATTACCAGGCAAGCCTAATTATTTTGATACAAATATTATCTAATTATTAATTTTGTGTGTGAGTAGGCCCCACGGCGCAAGTCCGCTACCTTCGGTAGACTTCGCGCTTCGTAATTAACAACTTGGTACACCGATGAAACACCCCGAGACAAACATGTGCCCAACCGTGGCAACTTTCCGCCGCTCGTTCGCGGTGGCATTACTTTTTACATCCACTGCTGCTACTGCCCAGCAGCTCCCCGAGCACACCAATTTTCAGTCCGGC
>Ga0194116_10000901_pt1 | contig 46845 bp, 61 predicted proteins | sample TA2MahsurfametaG_4_FD_148617 | JGI IMG/M metagenome (GOLD analysis project Ga0194116, IMG submission 148617) | Freshwater microbial communities from Lake Tanganyika, Tanzania - TA2015008 Mahale S9 surface | ecosystem: Environmental > Aquatic > Freshwater > Lake | place: Tanzania: Lake... | reverse complement strand
GTAAACATCAAACGTAGTGCCATTAGTTGACAAAAGTTTTGTCGCACCACGTACAGTATCGTAAACATTATGATCTCGCCCATGACTACGATTCTTAATCCACACCCAATCAGGCGAGAAGTTCAGCCCACTAATCGTCTGCGTCGAGCCATTGCCGGTGTAGAGCTTCACGTCCATGTAGTCCGAGCCTCTGGCAATCGTCGGCGTCGGCAGGTTGGCGGTGCATAAGGCTTTGAAGCCGCTGGGGGCGGTGTAGGCGAAGGGGCGTTGGCCGGCGTTAAGCGAGCAACTACATGTACCTGTATTGTTGTAGTCCGAAAAACACGCAAAAAACGTACCAGACAGGCTTGAGTACGCTGTTCCTTGGCTGGTTCCATTTTTGTAAAAAACAAGCGTGCCAGCATCTAAGTTGAGCGCAACGCCAATGACATCGCCGTTGGTATAAGAGGATCCATAGGAAGACATCGTATCGCTATTTCCTTTTCTTCCGCTGTCTTCGTAAATGTACGCAGCAGATGAAGTTGCAATACCGTTTGAGCTACTAATGCCCGTCGCCGCTTCTATTTTGGCAGCGCCAATTTGGATGCCAGTACCTGCTGTAAATGCGCCACATGTTACCTCCCAATACCATTTGCCCGATGAAATTCCTATAGTGCCTAAAGCTCCGGTTGTGGCGCTGCCGGAGGTAATGCCATCAAGATTGCCATTGGATAAAGTTGTGTCATAAGAAGTATTATTAGTGACTCGAAGTATTGGGTTCCAGCAGCAATAATTCCCCCGCACTTCGCCGCCAACGCCTGTATCAGTGCCACTCGAAACGGGGGAGTCTACGAGGCTGTCGTTTCCTGCACCAGCCGTGACTGAAAGGCCATAGGTATCCCAATAGTGACCATTGCCGCTGGTGTCTTTACCAATGCCCGTGTTGCTACCACTGGTAAGGCTGCTGTTGTCGGCAAAGTCGAGGTGGAAGGAATTGCCGGGATACGTGCCGGTGTATGCCTTGGGGTTCCACGCGCCGGTGGTGGCGTCGGTTTCGGCGAATGACGATGGGGTGAGCTGCTGCCCATCAATAAAATGAATATCGGATAAGTAAAGATCAGAGTAACCACCGGCAGCGTCGTTCCCGCCAATCGTATGTAGTGCTGCTTGGTTGACTCCCAGATCATCGTTTTGCGCCGGATACCCACCGCCTTGAGTTAATGTCTGCTCAACGCCATTGACGTAAAGACGAATGAGATTGCTTGATAGTGTTGTATCGACTGCTAGTACAATGTGATACCAAGCAGAACAGTCGCGGAAAACCGCTGCTGTGCGTACAAAGTTACTTGCCCAACCGCCAAAATCTATGGCGTCGTCGGTTCGAAAATAAAGAGTTACATAGGTAGCATTTGTAGTCCCAGCGCCGCCTCTAAATAACGTCTGGCCTGTTCCAAGTTTGCTTCTTTTTACCCACCCACTCCACGTCCACTTCTTCCTGTTGCCCGCCGTTGATGGTTCGCGGGACAAGTAGGCACTGTCACTACTGTTGAACCGAAGGCTCCTACTAATCTGGTAAGCACCAGAGGGAGAGCTCAGTAAAAGTTGTTTTCCAGCCGTTAAGCTCATGAAACCGTGCCAGAACCAAAGTTTAGATTAGTAATAACGCTAATCCGACTCGGGTTGACAACGTAGTAGCCGAATAAATCCACGCCGCTGGCCGTAGTCGTCAGCGTAGGTGCGGTGTCACTAGGGAAACGCCAGAAACCACTATAAGTTAAAAGCCGAGAACCGGTATTATCCTGACGAATAACAATTGCGCCGCACTGGCCGCCGCTGGCATTGAGCGGGCTGGCGAGCGTCGACGAACTCTGAGTTAAAACAATCTCAAAATTGTCGTTTTTACCAAAATCCAGCGTAATAACGCCAGATCCCTGGATCGTGCCGCTGGGAACACCGAAGGTCTGAGACTGAGTGAAAGCGGGACCGGAAATCGGGCCGCCAGTTTTATCGTATTTATTGGCTAAATTAGTCAGCGCAGCGTTGCCGGAGGCTTGCGCAGTAGCAGCACTCGATAAAGCAGCGTTACCAGAAGCCTGTGCAGTAGCGGCGCTAGTTAAAGCAGCGTTACCCGAAGCTAGAGCCGTGGTGGCCGTGCTCTGAGCGATGCCATCAAGACCCAGCGCATCACTAACAAAAATCAGACCGCTAGCAGCCGGTGCAAGCGAAACGTTTAAAGTAACAGTGCCGGCAGTAAGCGCGCCGCCACCGTCGAGACCGCTACCAGCAGCGACAGTACCGGCGCTAGCGCCTGCAACGAAATCGCCAACCGGAAGTTCGGAAGTTAAGCCACTAACTATAACTAACGGTCGACGTGTTGCCATCGCAGTGCCCTCGTTACTTAAGTATAGCCCTACTCAGTAAGAACAATAGGGGGTTCAATTTCGACTTGTAACTCTGAAGTACTCAGAGCTTGGCCGACGCCAACAAGAGCAGCGTAGCCACTGGCTAAGGTAACTAAGCCAGAAGCGGTGCTGTAACGAATGAGTTGGCCGTCGTACTTAGATAAATAGTAGTACTGGCCGGGAACCAGCGCGGTGTCGCCGGTGAGATTAGCCGAGCTAATAACAGCAGTGTCATCCAAGACAACTGCCACGCTGGCTGAAGACGCGGCGGCTTCGGCGGTAACACCGACAACGTTGTACCGTTCCGACGCGACGCCACTAGCAGCCGATGCGGGCAGTACATATGTACCGCTAACATACACAACCTGACCCTGGATCAAAGTCGCACCAGCGGTAAAACTTTGAGTCCGCGAGGGAGTCGTGGTGACACCGGCGCCGTTAACCAGCCAAACTTGCTGACCGCCAGGCGTGTAGTCGGTGTATTGGCGGTTAAAAATGGCCCGCGTCGTCATGGCGATCAGACTCCAGAGGGCGTAACGCCGGACGGATCAGGAGTAGGAGGATTCAGGGGCGGCCACACGGGATACACCGGGCCGGTGATATACGTAGCGAGCTCATCGGTGGTCTGAGTATCACGAATCACCACCACTTTTTGTTCGCAAGCTACGCGAGTTTCCTGGCGCCAAGTTTTGATGCCGCTGGGCATAGGAACGCCATTATCAGCCTCACGAACCACCGTCCAGTCGGTCGGAAACAGGATGGTGTTTGCGGTCTCGCGGGTCTGGCCAACCCAACCCGACACTAATGTGCCGTGATCCTTGGGAATCAGAGTGCCGCTAGCGGTATAACCCCAGTAGAAGCGCTGGTCGTAAGTCGGGGGATCAGGAACTTCGGTGATCCCTTGGGCAGCGCGCTCATCCGGAGTGGCTAAGCGGAGCCAGTTTGCCGGGAAAAGGGTACCGTTTGCTTCAAACGGCGTATCCAGCGGCAGAGGGTTTCCGTTTAAAACAAACATCGGAGACTCTATTTTTTCTAATTCTAACTGTTAACCACGCTGGCTAACAAACTTCGGATTACTAATGTTCAGTAAACCTCGTACCCTTGTTCACTACTGGGGCGGGTCGTTGTAACCAACCTGGCAAGCGATCACACATAAACACAGGAAGGCAAACGGTATCCATAGAAGTATTTCCATTAGCGGGCGCGGGCGTAGGCGAAGGGTGATTCGGCGAAGGCGGCGTAGATGTAGGTGCCACTTGCCTTGTTTATTGCGTCGTTGTTACCGCGAATCTTAAAACCATTTGACAAGGCATCCCACTGACGCGAACTAGCAACTGGATTGCTTTCAGCATTGCTAAAATTCGGGTAAAGCTGTGCGTCTTGCGGATTATTTGGTGTACGCACAGTATCCATAAGTGGCCAGTCGTCTGCCACATCAGTGCGTTTAATAAGAATCCACTTTGGCCTAAATCCGGTATAAACAAAGGGACCGTCAGTTGGGCTGCCGTTGCCGGTGTAGCTGCCAAAAGAAGAGTACCCGGCTACTGGGGCGAAGTGATAACTCACGTAATCCGCATTCGCGGGAAACAAGCCTGTGTCAACACCAAAAACAGTGCTATTAACTGGACTCCACACATTCGCTATGTTTGTGCCAACAGCACTGGTTGCGCTTAGGTACAAATAACCGCCGATGCCAGTGGACGTGTGGTAGACAATCCATTGAGACACGCCAGTTCGAGACTTGCAAATAATCAGCCCCGGTGTTACTCCCAAGCCATGACCCACGGTTACATTTGACGACCCAAGCGTCCAGGTTGCTATCGAGAACCCCGCACTAGCATTAGCCCTCACCACAGAAGTGATGCTGCCTGCGAAGTTGGACGCGCCTGCGGTGGTGTTCGTATTGATCTGCCCGCCCATTCCACTGTGGTTGGTGCAGAAGTAGTAAAGCGGGGGTGCGCCTGATGCAACGGCGATTGTCAACGTAGCGCCAGCATTGCCGGCAGTACCGCTAGTCGTCACACCTGTTGTGTATTGCGTTGGTCCATTGGCTGATTCTGATAGCCGGAATGGATGCCCAGAGTTAGACGCAGCAGATAGATCAAAGGTGTACGTGCTGCCTTCTTCTAGGTTCAGCGTGGGTTGCTGTTTGCCGTCGATGTGAAACTTATCGCTGACAACGGTGACGGTGTAGGTCTTGCTGCTATTGGCGCCGGCGTCCCAGCACCAGGCGGCGTAGGTATAGGGGCTATTTTGATTGGCAACATTATCGCTACCAACAGTAAATCCGTCACTATTAAACGCCGTCAATCCAGAGACAGTTTGCTCGGATCCAGTTCCGTCGTAAACATCAAACGTAGTGCCATTAGTTGACAAAAGTTTTGTCGCACCACGTACAGTATCGTAAACATTATTATCTCGCCCATGACTGCGATTCTTAATCCACACCCAATCAGGCGAGAAGTTCAGCCCACTGATGGTCTGCGTCGAGCCATTGCCGGTGTAGAGCTTCACGTCGAAGTAGTCCGAGCCTTTGGCAATCGTCGGCGTCGGCAGGTTGGCGGTGCAGAGTGCTTTGTAGCCGCTGGGGGCGGGGTGGGCGAAGGGGCGTTGGCCGAAATTGACAATCACACTGAAAGTCGAGCCATAACTTCCGGCCATTGCAAATACGCCGGTGGGAACACTTGACCACGATTCGTTAGTCCCAGCAGATGGACTACCCGAGTTGTACCAAGTGCCGTTTTGACCAGTCCAAAGTTTGCCGCTATCTGCATCAAAAGCAAACATCACAATATCGTTGGCGACAAGCGTCGAGAATGTTGTGGTTACTGTTCCATTTGCATACTTGGTTTGGTGCTGCCTTGTGTAGAAACCAGTGGAAGCACTATTGGGATCTGCCGTGTTGGAAGCAGCGCCAGTCAAAACACCCATTTGATAGCCATTGCTGGCATCAGGCGCTCCGGGCACTACATATTCCCAATACCATTTACCTGAAGACATAGCCAATGTTGAACGGCAATGTTTCCAACTAGATGCTCCTGAAGTGCCGGATTGAAGGTTCCCGTTGTTTAGTCCAGTTAGCGCAGAATCCAGTGGGTTAAGCGTGCAGTAGTTCCCCCGCACCTCTCCGCCAACGCCTGTATCCGTCCCGTAATTAGAGGGGGAGTCAACTGTGCTGTCGTTTCCTGCACCTGCCGTGACCGATAGGTTGTACGGATCCCAGTTGTTCCCCAGCCCCGAAGTGTCCTTCCCTAATGTGCTGGCGGTGTTGTTGCTGTTGTCGGCAAAGTCGAGGTGAAAGGAGTTGCCGGGATACGTGCCGGTGTATGCCTTCGGGTTCCACGCGCCGGTGGTAGCGTCGGTTTCGGCGAAGCTGCTGGGGGTTAAGGCTTGGCCGTCGATGAAGTGGATATCAGCGAGGTAGCCGTTGAAAAGTCCGTATACGCTGCTTTCTTGCCCGATGTATCTTGTGTCATTAGTAAATAGCAACGTATCCTGCGGGCAATAGCTTACAGAAGAAAACGTTTGCTCTATGCCATTTACATAAACTTTGAGTCGGTTGGCTGCAGTAGATTGAGTAGTGTCAAATGCAATGACAACGTGATACCAAGCAGAAGGATCTCTAAAAACAGCGTTTGTGCTCCAGAAATAGTTAGTTCCTCCAGTCCCTCTCAAGTTGCCCGATAGTTTGTTGTCAGAGCCGTCTAAGCCAAACAGTACAGTTGTGTTTGTTGACGAAGAATCGTAAAAATACTGAACCGTACTTAAAGTTGTGCGCTTTAACCAAAAAGCAAATGTTGCAGTCTTCTGATTGCCAGTTGAACTGAAGGCTCTGGACAAGTAGGCACTGTCACTACTGTTGAATCTCAAACTTCTGCTGACCTGATATCCGCCTGCAGCAGAAGGATTTAATAAGAAGGGATTACCGACAAGAATACTCATCTAAATAACCCTCAACCAACAGTGCCGGAACCGTAAGCCAGCGTAGCTACAGTATTAATTCGACTTGGATTAGCGACGTAATAAGCCAAAATATCCACGCCGCTTGCAGTAGTCGTAAGTGTAGGTGCCGTATTACTTTGGAAAGCCCAGGCACCGCTGTAAGTAAGAAGACGGTAGCCAGCGCTGTCCTGACGAACAATGATCGTGCCGGTTTGGCCGCCGCTTGCGTTGGTGGGGCTAGCCAGAGTTTGAGTGCCACTAGTTAAAACGATCTCAAAGTTATTGCCAGCGCCGAAATTTAAAATGATGACACCAGAGGCACTTACAAAAGTCGGAGTTCCGATTGCCTGAGACTGTACCGTCACAGGACCAGAGATCGGACCACCGGCTTTGTCGTACTTATTAGCCAGCGAGCTGAGCGCCGCGTTGCCGGAAGCTTGAGCGGTGGCAGCACTGGAGAGCGCAGCGTTACCAGAAGCTAAGGCGGTGGCGGCGTTAACTAAAGCAGCGTTGCCCGAAGCAAGAGCTGCAGTACCAGAAGACAGGGCCTGATTAGCGGTATCCTGAGCGGCGACACCACTAGCAGCAGATGTATAACGAACGTCTAAAACACCAACTTCAACACGCTTGTTTGACGTGCCTGAAGCTTGAATTACAGGAAAATAATCACCACTAGCTAACGTCGTGATCGCTGTAAATTGCGATATCTTTTGGCTAGCCATTTTTATACAGTCTCTAGGTCAATTGTAGACCCATCTTCTTGAAGCATAGCATCGAATATGACGCTAACGCTGGATTCAAGAATAATAACTGAGGTGGGGTTAGATATAAACTTGGGTTTGGACGGTTCGACCTCCACGCCGGATGAGGTTACGGCGCGACCCAGAATTGTCAGATATGCACCGCCGTAACCAGTAAGCGCTAGATCCGTTTCCCAAGTACTGTAAGGAACTGTGGTTCCCGAGGTAAGCAGGGAGACATACCGGTACTCGCCTGGAGTTAAACCACTAGCGGCGGTATAAAGAAAGTCACCATTGACTCGAACTGAACTGCCAGCAGCGCCCGAATCAATGGCGACACCAATGGTTGCGGCTTGATCGCTAAGAATAGCAAGGGATTTATATATAAATCCCGTTGAGCTTAAGTAAACAGCATCGCCAGCCGAAATAGCTTCACCTGCTTTAAAAGAAGTAACCGCCATCTCGACCCTTTAGATAACTACAGTTTAGCGCCCTTGGCCAACTGTTTTCTTTTTACCGCGTCGGTTGGGACGCGAATTAACGCCTTGTCCAATCGAAGTCGTCTTAGGTTTGGACTCGATTTTGTTTTGTGTGTTTTTGGGCTTAGACATAGTGATCCGTCAGGGCGAAGCAAGCTTAGATTTGATTCCAGCTCGTACCGTCCCAAACAAATAAATGTTGACTAACAGTGTCATACCAACCAGCACCCTGCGTAGAGGGAGGAGGAGAAACAGCACTATAAGCAAACGAACGAGAGGGACCGGCTTCATACCAGCCACTGCTTGTTGCGTCGTAAACAAAGAGGTTACCAACTAAGGTATTAAACCAAAGCAAACCATCACGCTCAGGGGCGTTTAAACCAGTGCCGGAGGGCGGCAGCTCACCTTTATTGACAATGGCATCAGCGTTGGTTTGATACCACGCGGGTGAAGCAACCCCGTTACCGCTGGCATAAACGAACAGCCGCCCCTCGTTGGTATCAAACCAAAGCGAACCATTGGTGTAATTCGCGGCAGGAGCACCAGACACAGTAACCGAAGTGCCGCCACCGCCGGTGCTCGCTGTACCGCTACCGCTAATTGTTACCGTATTGCCACTATAAGAAACAGTATTATCACCAGCACCAAAAATATGTCCAGAGACAGAATTTTGGAAAACATTGTCGTAGTTAATATTGAACTCACTTCCATTAATAAGATATAAACCGGACCCTGCTGTATAAGTAATACCAGAAGCAGAAGTTACTGTCGCATTAATGACAGTAGCGGTCCCGCTAGCGGTGAAGTAAATACCGGAGCCCGCTTGAATATCCGACGCTCCGCCGCCACCCTGAATCCCACTTATAGTCGTGTTTAAATCTTCTAACGCTCGCACAACCCCATCAAAGTTAGGGGTATAACCAGTAGCGCACCTAGAGTAACTTGTAGTTCCCACTCCAGATACCGTATCTAAAAGGAGTTCGATGACATCGACAATGCCACGGAAGTTTGGTTCGTGTAGAGCACGATATGTACTCCCGTGTGTCGGGCAGGGAGCTAGTGTCATCTATAAAGTCTAAAGCTAGCCTCCTCTTTCGATTCTACAGCATTGTTGAAATTAAGCGGAACGTTTTTGCTTGTTGTACTGAGCGGAAAGGCGTTTAATAGAACTTACGGAAACACCCAAAATCTGTGAAACTTTTGAGCAACTGTTGCCAGCGTTTAAAAGGTTTAGAGCTTCGGTTGTCTGCCAGGTTCTCGACCGCCGGCGATCTGCAGCAGCCTTAATAACTTTAAATTCTTCAGCGGTCGAACCTTGCCGGAGGATTTGCCTGACTCGTTCGTGCGAAACACCAACCTTTAAACCAATCTCACGCAGGCTCAGACCATCAAGATATAAATCGTAAATTTGGCAATAACGAGTACGCCGCTGGTCTGCGGTTAAGGTTTCAGTCATTTAAAAGTTTTTGGGTCGTTTCGGGTCTTACTGACCGTACCGACCTTCTGATCGGGTGTCAACCCGTTCATGAAAAAAACCGTCTTCTGCTAACTGCCATGCAGGGACTCCAAGCTCCTCAGCACGCTGACGGCACTCCTGCCAGAATTGCACTTCAGGATTTTCTAAAAACACTGAAGTTTTAGTGGGTACTGAAGCCATTGGGCTTTAGCAGCGTTTAATGTCTATAAGGTAGCACACAAAATAAAGAAATTGTTGTATTCCGTGTTTCCACAGTGCTTCTGCGCGACAATCGAGATCAAAAACTGAAGCTTTAAAACCGTTTATTTAACGCGAGTTTCAAGTAAGTGGAGTTAGATAAAAAGTTTAAAATTAATTCTTATATAACTGTGCGCACACCGTAAAGCTGCGATTGTGCTGGATTTTTAAATAAGCAAACCTAAAAACCCCTTATAAAATTCAAAGATACGGTAAAACCCGTTAAGAAATCCCTCCTAGAGAAAAAATAATTTCTAAAACACCGACAGCCATGCTATCCTCAGATGAGCACCAGATCACTAGGTACTAATACGTGCGCTCCTTAGACCTCGTTGCGGTCTTTGGTCTGCTGGAACCGGCTCCAGTCGAATCCTTAGACCCAGTAGTACAGAAAACCTATACTCTCGACTCCTTTGCCGTCTCCCTCCACGGTGCGGTCGCTTCGTTTGAATGCGCTTGCAAGCGCTCCGAGCCCTATCTCCTCGCTGTTTCGGACCTAGACCGGATCCTCCCACCATCAGGTCATTACGCCTGCGCGCTTTGCCTGAATGAATTAAGAAACGCCCGTACCACTGCTGAGAGGGTCGCGGTATGGTTTCTTCAGAACCGCCCTTCGATAACCAGAGACCAACATCTTTATCTTCCTGAAACGTTTAAGCGTCTTATCGACGCTGAGGAAGGAGTGATCATGCGGCCTCGACGGTTCGTCTACGCCAAGTTTCATAACGTGGCGTTAACACAACGCGATAAAGTGCTCAGCACGTGCGGCGATCCGCACTGTGTGAACCCTTATCACATGATGCTGGCTGCAAGCACAGCAACCAAAATGACACCCGACATGAAAAAGGACGTAAAAACATGGCACTCCAATCAAGTCAGCCCACGGGTTATCCAACAACTGCTCGAAATCAAATACAGCCGTTCTTTCTCTCTGCGGACGATTACAAATCTAAAAAAATCGTTGCCTGCATAAAAACGCACACAGAATTACTGCACCTGCTAAACTTTCGTCAACCGTTGTCGACAAAAGAGCTTTTAAGTGAAATTGGGTACTCGAAGCAAAAGCTTCTAAGAGACCTAAAACAACTTCAAAAGAATGATTTGGTGAAGCGCATCTCATTTGAGTCACACATTCTCTACGTCATCAATGGCAATTTCAACACCCTTATTAAGCAGACTTTAGGTTTATGACTTTTACACAAGAAACAAAGCCATGTCTCTGGTCTCGTGAGCACGTCATTGAGAATCTTCCGGTCTGGATTTACTCTGACAATCCTGAGCCCACGTCGATCTCTGAATGCAAAGCTAAAGTCTCAGCCATTGAGTACACCATTCGGGACATCGAACTTCAAATCGAGGTGCGCGAATTGGAGTTACAGACCGGTAATAGCCGGCACACTTCTAATTTTGACTTTCAAAAATGGCGTACCCAAGCTCTGCGAGCTAAACAAACGCATCTGTATTTGTTAAACGCCTACAAGTATTGGCTTTTGCTTAACGAGCGCGAAAAACTGAGCGATAACGTGGAGCATAAGCTTCAACAAGTTATTAAACTTCTAATTGAGGAGCCAAAAGACTTCGTAACCCAGCTTGAAGCACTGCTTTGATCTGTATAAGAAATAAGTATCACCATAAAACAGACACGGTGTGTGAAGATTGCTTGAAAACAATCGACGAACCACCGTGTAAGCCAGATTTAAATCAAATATCACCTGAACTACGAGCCCTTTTTGTTCAACTAACTGCTCAACACCACGATTTAACTGAGTGTTGGCGTTCTAGTTACACAAACATTCATATAAAAAACAGAAAATTACGTATACAGAACCTGCTTTATGCCTTTTATAAAGGCGATATCGGAAATTTCAAACTAAAACGCATCTGCAACACCATAGATTGCGTCAATCCTGCGCACCACAGGTCTCGATTTGAGTCACCGAATGTTTTTAAATCTGTACGCGCCGGTTTTCAACGCAAAATAACAAAGCTAGCTGATTTATTAGACTCACAATGGTTACAGCAGCCTTAAACTGTGACTACTGGCTCTTGTAAGAAAGGTCTGGTGCCAGTACCGTGGGGGCGCATACCGTTTTCACCTTTTCCGGTGTGCCGTAAGCGATCCGGAGTGCTTGGCGCTAAGTGCTCAGGCGGCCCTCACATTATTTCTTTAAGATGATCAACAAAGAAACACTTGATCTGCTACGAAGCATCGACACAAGTCTGCAAATAATCGCAAACTCAAAGTCATCGAACATAACCACGGCGTTTGTCAATAAAAAAGCGGTCGCTGCTCGGTTAGGGGTTTCTCCAGTAACGATCGACAAACTGATTTATCAAGGAATCACATCTAAAGGTTCGTCTGGTTTAGTGGAGGGGCGTCACTACTGCAAACTTGATCCTTCGGAAAGCAACACAAGTAATTTTTTGTTCGATAGCGCTAAAGTGCTACAGGATGCTTGGACCTCTTTTACAGGTTATTAAAATGCCGAAAAGCAACACAGCTAACAACCTCGCCAAAAAGATCTTTAGCAAGAGCGAAGTTCAGAATCAAATCGCCGTCAACGTCGTCAAGATGATCGTGGGCGATATCGTAACGCTCTACGAAGAATTTAGAAGTGCAGAGGGTTTAGGGGCACTTTTTTTTAATCCGATTGCTCCTGAGAACAGTTCTTATATGACCATAAAAGACATTAAGAACGACATAATTCTTGCGGAGGAAATAATGGATGAAGACTTAAAAGACTTCTTAAAAAAATTACTGAATATTGTTGATAAGGAACAAGATAACAAGCAAGCGATTGTTATCCTCATCAACAACCAAACGATGAGTATTCATCTAATCGATCTAAATTCTGTCGACACTCAAATTAAAGAACTTGTAGATGCCCTTAGCCGCGATTGATTTTGTATCTCCGCCGGAAGTTGTTGGCGTAACGACTTCATTTTTTAATGGGTCTATTGATTTAGACCCAGCGTCGAGTGAAGACGCAAATACTTTAATTAACGCCAATCGATTTTTCACGCACGAACACAACGGTTTAGTCCAGGATTGGCGCGGTAAGAACGTTTATCTTTATCCACCACGCGATGTTTTGCTTTCGGGGGAACAACCAAAAGAGGTTTTGTTGTTTAACCGTCGCCGAAGATTTCAAAAGTCAGCTCAGCGAGTGTGGCTCGAAGAGTGTCTTAGACGTTATCGAAAAGCTGAATTTGACGAAGCAATCATTTTTTTAACTTCTTCGCAAGTTGCGTTATTAGTTACGCAGAAGTTAAATATTGATCTGCCTATGTGCGTACTGAAGCATCACCCTAATTTGCACTTAGATAGTCCTGGATTACCAAAACTAGAGAGCACTCGATGCCTTGGTTTTGTTTTATATTTACCTTCTCCTTTTAATACAGAAGAAAGGATTATGGAATTCGCTAGGTTATATAGTCAGCTGGGCCGTGTATATTGCTGAGTGATTCGACCGTACCGTAGGTATTGTCCGGTCCGTAAGAATCGCGGTTTGCAAATCCAAGGCCCACGGGGGTGTTCTTCATCTGAGCGAACGTGCGCTCGCGGCGCAAACGTTTTTGTCTTTCATCTGAGCTTTCCGCCCAGACTTGTCCCGCTAAACGAATTACGTTTCGGCTGCGATACCGATAGTCGTGTTTAGCAAAGGGCGCCTCCCCGTGGAAGCGAATTTTACGTTCGTGCCCAGATTCCCTAATGGAATCAGACATTGTACGTATATAACTGACGGAAAGAGTCTACATCGCTAGTTACAGTAGGAGGCTTTTTAGCTAACTCCATGTAAGTCGGATCATAGAGTTTATTGAAAGCCGGTTTACTGGCAATAGCTTCAAAGCCAATTACTGGCGCTGCCAGAGCTTCATAGAGACGAGATTGAGCTTTAGTCGACGCTTTATCCATGCCTGCGGTGTATTCGCCTGCGCTGCCACGGAGCACATCGGCTAACAGATTTATAGAACTACCCGGTGTTTGAATATCTAAAACTCCGGGACGGAAATACTTTTGCTTCGCCTCGTATTCACCTTTAAGCGCAGGAACTCCGACAGCAAAACGTTTTTCGTATTCGGTCCGAGCTTCCGTGCCGGTACGACCGAAAATTTTATCTAATTCCGCTTGCGAAGTTTCGCGCTTAGCTTCGTAAGTTTCAGCCCGAGCAAGAACATCTTTCGCAAGTTCTTTCTGTTTATCTAAAGCATCATTTACGGCACTACGTGCCATGGCAGCGTAATCAGGTTGTTGCCGAGCGCCCATTGTTAAAACACTGGTTGTCCTTTAGCCAGTCTATCGCGAATTTGATAGCCTATCTTCAAAACTTCAGGACTGGTCTTGTTCTCACCTGGATTATAGAAATCAGCGGAAACGTGAGCTCCAGTAGTAGAACCACTGCGACCTTGTGTACCGATAAATGTTCCGGGATCAATAACGGCGCCAGGTTTTAGACCGGGATTAAGTTTATCGAAATGAGCCAGACGCACATCGAATGCTCGTCCCGTCTGCGGGTCGACGCCACGGAGATCGACGTAATTCCCGTAGCCTCTACGGCCTGGACCTTTTTCTAAATTAGTTTCCCAAGGATCGTTAACTACCTTTAAAACTTGGGCTTTAAATGGGAGGTTGAATGCCGCCCCACGACCGCCGGGAATCACAAAGTCAAATCCTGGCTCACCAGAAGTATCAACGGCAGAGGTGATTTGAACCCCCGGAATTGTTGTTCCTCCAGAAGGAGTCAGTGCCCCGGTGGACATAGGCTGAGCACCTATGGATTTATTTAGCTGACTTTCTAAAGCTTCAGCTTGTTGGTTGAAAACTTTTTCGGTTAATTTTGCCTGCAGAATTTGTGTTGCTAAGGCTGTTGGATCAGCGTTCGGCGTTACAGATTCCATCGAAGCCGATAAGGCTTCAGCTCGATACTTTTCAGCTAAGTCAGTAATACCCTGTTCATCTAAAGCATTAGCTAGCTCTAAGTATTTAGTTGCTTGATCCCCCGTCGATGCGGGCTGTTCTGTTTTGGTAGCAAACTCACTAACAATATTTTTAAGCGCTCCTTTGAAATCAAATCGAGGTATAGAAACCGGACTTACAGAAGAAGTTTCGGTTGTACTCTGATCCTGAACTACGGGACTGGGTACGCGCCCGTAAACCTCCTGAATCGAACTTAAGGATTTGACGGGCTGACCATAATAGCTTTTACCCGATTCAGTCGGGAAAGATGCCCACGCGGGGGATAAAGCGGCGGCAACTCGTGGACTTAACCCCTCTTGCTTTAAAGCAGCGAGACCGCCAATCTTCATCAGCTTGTCCCGAGCCAAAGCCAAGGCGGCAATATCCTGCTCTTTGGGTCCGAAAGAGCCCAGTCCTAATCGAGACGCATAAGAACCCCAGGTATAAGGCATGAACTGATATGCACCTGCCGCTGCGCTCTTATATCCCCCGCTAGAAATAACAGTATCGGGGTGCTTACTCAGATCGCTAAAAGTGCCGCCACCAAACATAGTTTGGTAACCTTTAGGTCCTGCAGTCCCTTCAGCAAAACGAATCGCCTGTAATAACCGCTGCCCCTCAGGAGTCTGGCGAAACTGTTCCAGTAATTGCCGCTCATTCATCAGGTATTACTGGAACTAAATTTCCAATAACTTAGTTTAAATGATCCTGACTAAAGAAGAACTTATTCCTCTGCGTCAAGCTCATCATCAAATAAACTCATGTTGGTATCCATAGCAATACCAACCTCACTCATTACAGTTTTATAAGCCCGTTCGCGACAAATTAACTTAAATACCGTGGCCCACAGAAACTGATCGCGGTCTTTGTCCTTCAGTGAGTGAGCCGTGGTGCGGATACGGGTCAGAACAAATTCATCTTCGAGAGTAAGCCCGCAATCAAGGCTTTGAGACTCATTTGACTTACGGGAAGCCATCGCGGTGAGCCGACTAATTAAAGTCTAGCTCTACTCACAAAAAAGCTCTTAAAGTTATAGCACAGAATGTCTTAATCGTTCTGTATCACCAGTTTTTGCAGCTCCAATAGCCTGGAGTTAACTTACTCTTTTTCTCGTCACAGCTATGCCTAGATCTAAACGCAGCGCGTCGTTTAGGATCATCGCTACGATTTTCCATATTCGGATCACCAAAGCGAACTAAACGAACAGTATCGCCTTCTTTAGCCGCCACGGAGTATTCCTTACCGCTCTGAACGTCACGCTTGGGCTGGTTATACCTTTTGAAAACTTCTCCTGCGATACGAATTGTCATAGAACTAAACGCTGCAATTTAATATTAGCCGACCGAAAAATAAAGAACACCTTTAATCGGATAAGACTGAGCGTGCACAGAAGAAACAGAGCTAATATACAACCGTCACATTTTCTCCGCATATACAATGTCGGACGGTAAAGCACTTCTTACCATCGCTGAAACCGCTGAACTTCTTAACTGCAGCTCCGGCTTTGTGCGTAAGCGCATCGCGCTGTCTGAAGCTAATCAGCCTGGCGGGTGGCCCAAATCTGTGTACGTGAACCTGCAACCTAACGGTGCAAAATCTCTGTACCGGGTAAACAAAACTGCGCTCGAAGAGTATCTCCAAAGTTCCCCTACCGCTAAAGTGGAGGCAGAAGAAACTCCGATGGCGGCTGTTGCCTGCACTTTCTGATATGACGTTCTCCGGCTCTTTTGAGGCAGCTCCCACCCCTATGCCGGGTGAGGCAATCGTCATTATCGAAGAGCAGGAATTGAAGCCTGTGGCCACGGCTGACGAGCTTATTAGTCAACTTGTGGCCCTCGCCTCTTATACCAATCAGCTGTATTTACAGGCTCACCTCATTCATCTGAATGTGGAGGGGCCTATTTTTCTGCCGATCCACGAGTTCCTTAAAGAGCAGTACGATGCGCATATTGCGCAGTTCGATGCGCTGAGCGAGTTTGTTCGCTCAATGGATTATTTAATGCCTATGTGCGCAAAAGGTCTTCAAGGCGCCTACAAAAACTTTAAGCACATTAAATCATACGAAGCCCGCGAGATGCTGACGGTGTACGTCAAAAATCTCGAAGCTGCTGGTTTCATGGCTAAAGATGTCGGTATGACTGCTAAGGAAGTGCAAGCACCCGACATCGAAAATTACCTGGCGGAACTTGTGGGGATGATGTTCAAAGCTGCCTGGTTCCTCAAAGCGACTCTGCGCGATTAAATTGCAGTCCAGGTATTAGAGAACTGAATATATAGACCCGCCGCGTAAACACCGGAGGTTTGTATTTGGTAAAACAAAGCTCCAGAACCATAACTGCTCGGACTAGGTAATCCGCTTAGTCCTATATCGGCACTTTTAACTGTGCCCGAGGCCAAGATCGCCCCTGACGCCAAAGTGGCTGTATTAGCTGTGATTGCTCCCGAAGCCAAGACAGCGCCGGAAGCTAATACTGCTACGTTTGCAATACCAGCAACGGAAGCTGAGTCTGCCGTGGTTGACGAATCAGAAAAAGACGCTCCGATCTTTTGCCACGCTGAGCCTGTCCAAACTTTTAAATAGTAAGCAGACGTAGAGCTGTCGGACCACAGTTCACCAACTGAGTTACCCGCTACTCCAACGGGAGTTGAGTTAGGCGCCGTGGCCCCATAATGCGAGGGACCGATCTTCCTGATAGCACCAGCTGAGTCTTCGAAATAAAGCCCTGGATCGGCGGCACCCACTGCCATAGCCAGTTCACCGTTCTGAATAACAGTTCCGCTAGGGCGATCAGACGATTGACCGGAACGCTTTAAAAGAAGAACAACAGGTGTTGAAGTCATATCAGTACGTACCGCCGTTGATCAACGAAGGGAATCCAGCGGGCGGAATTAAGACCCCGTTAGCATACTGCCCTCCAACAAAAGTGTTAATAGGTTGCGATACTAAAACCCCGTTGGCGTATGTACCGCCGTCATACACCTGAAGTTGATCGAAGTTAATCGGAGCGAATGGGTCGAATTCCTCGATGGTAAACATCTCGAAATTCTCCGCCTCCATTGGCGTCAAAGAATTTATATTTCCAAAGTTCAGTGTTTTACCCATCATGTTGTACATGTCGGGGTACATCATGTGCGTAGGCATATCGTTTTTCGCAGGGCTATACCTCTGCCACCACACGAGATTTCGCTCGCGTTTAAAAAAGTCTGTCTGTTTAGCTAAATCAATTTCGAATTTTTCTCTGTAATACTCGTTCATCGGTTCGTCGTTTGGTTGAGCTAACCACATCGATGTTGTAGTGGTCTGCCCAAATCGCAGCTGAAGATCCCACATAGCCGCATAAATATGCTTACACCAACGCGGCTGATAATAAAAAACGTTTGGATCTGAGTACACGGCTTCCGTATACTCAGGGATGTTATAAATTTCGTTTAGATATATAAAACCAAATGTCCGAGCAAAACCAGGGTTGTCATTAGAAGGAACCTGCCGCACAGTCGAGTCGGGACCGGCATCGTAAAAACCTGGATTGGTATTCTGGACTCGGGTAAACGGATATTTACGACGCAACGAGGCTTCATAAAGATTGAAACCTTCTCGGGCTAAGAAATCCGGGCAAGTGCATTGAGACCGCATTTCGGTAGTCAAATATTCCCCGACTGCCGGAGGACCTGTAGCAGGAACTGCCATGGTCGTGGAATTAACCACGGCCCAGCTATTAGCTTCGGTATGGGATAAAAACAGAGTATTAAATATGGGCAGAAAACCCGGAGCTTGAGGAACCCCGTTAATTCCTACAGCGGTAACCGTATAGTTGTTATATCCGTACGCTTTTTCTGTGCCGTCTGCGTTATATCTATTTGATAAAACTTCTCCAGCAAAGAATGAAATTGGTGCGCCAAAGTTAGAACTCAACCGAACCGCATAAGTGTTTGCGTCGTAATCAGTGACGGAAACGACCGAATAACCAAAATTCAGGAAGTTAAATGAATCCCTAGGTCGAATTCCAACCATCCACATGCGCATGTCTGCACGCGTGGTTGGATACATAAAAGCAATACCAGGCAAAAATGTCCCAACACCGGGAGCACCTGATACAAAATATTTAAAGCTATACGTCAGACCTTCATATGCTTGCTGCGAGTACATCGCAAGCTCATACCCACGTCTCCAACGAGCCCAAAGGGACGCGTAATCGTAGTCACTTAAAAGACTAAAGTTTTTAGTCCCCGTGACAGGACGAAAGCGTCTTTTAAACGGTAGAGGACGTAATAATTCGCCTGCGTTATCAGAACCGCGAATCGTGCGAGGTTGATTTACAGGGTTAGTGGCTTTAAAATCTCGAAAGCCAAAATTATCAGATCCTCTTTTTCTTGCCACGTATTAATAGAACCCGCCTTGGGCCCAGATCGTGATTCCGGAAGAGCTAAGACCGCCAGAAACAGAAGTAGGACCGTTGCCGAGATAGCCGGCGCAAAGGATATAACCTTTTTCAAGGTAAAGACCTTCTCCTTTACCGATTTGAATCGGAGCAATGATGTTTGTGTCACCGGTTTTGGGCACCGGAGCATTAACAGCAAACAGCTGTACGGGAAGCGGATAACCAAAGGTACTTCCGCTCAGCCCCACCTCGAAACGACCCACCATAAGAGCCGCCGACGTAGAAGGTGCGGCCTGGTTAGGAGCGTAAACGTAAAGCCCAATGTCAGCGGTTCGAATACCGCTCTTATCAGGGTAATCTTCGTTGCTAACAATCGTGATGTCCTCAACGAGAGCCGCGTCTTCTGAAGGCAGGTCACCCACGCGGACTAACTGAATCAGATCAGTCAGATTCGGGTTCGTCGGATCGCATTGTCCCGTGCCGCTGGTAATGCGCGCGCCGCGAAGAAACGGGCGGTCAATCAGACAGGGCTGCTTGTTTGTGCTAGTCGAGGCCATTGTATGCGCTCTGTAATATTAGAGAAGCAGACCCTTGAGGGGATTGAAGGAATCGGCTTCCTTCGTAGATTTACCAACAATCGATTTCAGTAAATCAGCTAGGTAACTCTCCTGACGCTGGGTCTGCAGATATTCCTGCAAACGTGATCCGGCCATGCGCGGAGCTTCGCCACGGATGCCTCGGATTAAATCACCAACTCCACCAAACAAATCTTGGAGACCGGCGCCAGCAGCTAAATAGTCAAAACCGGGTTTAGAAGGACTCGGAGCAGTACTACTCCCGACGCCGCCAAAGTCACTAATAGTTGCTTGATCCGACGGAGTGATGTAGTCCGTGTATGAGTAGTTAGGCATGGTCAGCGTCCGCTTGTTTAAGTTTACTTGGAAATAAACAATCAGATCAGGTTTCGGCCCTGCAGCGCATAAATAAGCGCCGGATCTAACCCACGGACCTCATCGATGATCTGCGGCGTGGTAAACGACCGTAAATCAGATGCCCCTTGAGTACCGTCAATAGCGGCCTGAGCAGCTGCCGAAGTGTTGCCAATAATATTGTTGGCGTTATTCGAACCAGCGGGTGCGGTAATAACCTTCTGGGTTTGTTGAGGAATTTGCTGACTAGGTAACGTATAAGAACCAGTCGCTTTACGCAGCAGTTCGTAAGCAAGCTCCGGATTAGCGTTAGCCCAAGTAACGAGCTGAGGGCTGTCTAACACGCCGCGCTTAGCTAACTCTGAAACAATCTCAGCTTTGTTAGCCGGGAACGAAGCATACTGCTCACGTTGACCGTAATACTCACGCAGTTGAGCCTGAGGCTTGGTGTACTGTTGCTTCGCCGCACGAAGCGCTTCGTCTTCACCGCGAGTTGTGATGACGGTCTGACCCTCGGCACCCCGATAAACAGGGGCAGGCATAATGGCCCGCGCAGCGGGGCTCATGCTCTCAGCAATTTGTTGAGCGGTATTTGCTTGCCGATTTTGAGCAGCTTGGGGATCATTAACTAATCCGCCGGCATCAGCGCTTTCGGTTGTGGGACCCATCGGAGTCTCCAACGGAGCCTCAGGAACAGCCGTAGGAGCAGTGAAACGACCAGCAGCAAAAGCTGCAGCTAAACCGCCAGGAATACCTAAAGCCAAACCGAGTTTACCGAGGTTGCCTTGGCGCACACCGCCCATGGCGTTGGAGAGTTCGCGAACATCAACATCCACAACGTCTTCCACACCACGGCGAGCACCGCCGCGTTGAATAAACTCGTCGAGCAGACCGCCGGGAGACGGCACAACAGCACCGCCTTTTTCGGTCATTTGGATTGCTGCTGCACCGGCGGGAGGACGCATCCCACCACCAGGGCTACGCACCAATGCGCTAGCGCCGGAAAGATTTTCTTCTAAATTGCGAAGAAAATTGGTGCCGGCGGGGGACACCAAATCATCAACAGAAACGGGCTTACCGTAATAAGCCGTGGCACGCTTAGCTAACTCATTAATTGCCCGGTAAGTGCCGGGGTCATTAGCGTAAAGCTCCTCAGCAGTTTTACTCACAGGACCCTGCATTGGGGTCGTCTTAAAAGCAGGAGCTGGAGCCGGAGCAGTTTCAAATAAATTTAATTGATCCCGGCTAGGGGCTGCAGGAATCTGAGGGGCATCCACAGCCCTAGGGTTCGGACGAAGCATCGCCCGATAATCCACATCGGCAGGAGAAATCTTAGGGCCGTAAATAGAACGACCGGGTTGAGTGCTTTGAAGAGCAGGGAGTAAGGAGCCCTGCCGAGCAGCGGGTTTGGCTGCTTTAATGGCCGCCTCTCCAACTTCCCGAGTTACTGCGCCGCCGGGCTTCAGCATCCCGCTTTTTACTAAACCAGAACCAAAGATTTTTAGAATCTCTAATAACTGACGGTTCACAAACCTAGGGCGCAGTCCTTATCTAACTATAGCTTTTATCGCCAATTTGCGTAGAAGTATAAGCGGTCTGCACGTGAAGTATCTGGTGGTCCAGGAATAGCCTGAATAAACTCACCGCCACTGCGCTCAAACCGATACCGCGCTGCCACGGGGTCCCGATAGTTAGGCACATACAGCATGTGAGCTAAACGGTCACACTCATAAAGGTAATTTTCCCGCCAGATCCGGGCGGTCTCACGCTTGTCCTGAATATTAATCGAACGACTAACGTCGCCCAGAATCGTTTCTTGACGACTGGTTGCCCGCCCCGTGGCCAATTCCGTCAGGCGCTCTGCTTCTTCGCAGCGCTCAATCTGCTGAACTATTTTGTCGTAATAATATTCACTTGGAATGCTATTACAAGCCTCCATTAATCTGGCGTAATCGCCAGCCGGCACAGTCGCAATATTGTATCCAAGGTGATACGCAACACGACTAAAGTTAAAGTCGTCAAGCCTATAACCAAATACCTGCGCAGGGTTGCGAGTAAGTTGATTAATTGCGGCGTATATAACTTCACGCTTTGTGGCGTCAGTTGTGTCGGGCTGAAAGACAACACCTTGACCCGCAAGGTAACTTTGTATCTGTTGAAGTTCTTGCGTGCTTAACTGAGCCACTACCAAAGCCTGCTACATATTTAGATTCTAATTCTTTATTTAAAAGACCTCTACGTGATCACTCAACGTAAACGTGATCGCCCTCTAAAACAGAATCCCAATCCACACGGGAAATCGAGCGAAGCTGATCAAGTTTAGTAAACCGCTCTCCCGGCATTGATTGCTGCAGTTCTTTGATCTCAGTAGCGGTCTTTAAACCAACTCCCTTGAGCACTTGCGTCAAAAGTTGCGGGGTGGCCGAATTAATGTTGACTCGGTTAAAAGCTTGGACCTCAGGTTTTACGATCTGTCGCCCACGACGCTGCTTAGCTGGTTTTTCAGTAGGTTCAGGAGCGTCTACAAGATCCTCAGAGATTTGATTTTTATGTGCGAAAAATACTTTCCCCGTGGTTAGGGAGCGAACCATTTTATATTCACCGTCATCGTGCTCACTTAGAATTTCAATCTTTACGCCATTAGGAGTAAAGGTGAACTCTTTAACAGACACGGCAGTCATTATGTAGACAGTGATCTGTTGTTAGTTATAGCACAACAGGCAATAAAAAACCCCCTCCGAAGAGGGGGTAAGCACTCCGATAAAACAAGTTTATCAGGAGGGCACAGTCGAGGTGTACACGTTGGATTCCACCACGCCGCCGGGCTGCAGAGCCAGATCGTCGCGCTTGGGCGCTTCGTCGGGGATGAGCCAGCAGACTTCGCAGATACCCAGAGCCTTGTTCTTGCCAGACAGTTTGTTGGCTTGAGCACGGGGATCGTACACACCGGAACCGAGACCCAGGCCGGAGCCAGGAACAGTAGCGGTGCTGTACAGACGGTACTTCACATCGCGAGTAACGGCGTGCATGCTGGCATCACTCCAGGCGTTGCTGGAAATGTAGCTACCGTTCTCGATGCGGCTGTTCGAACCAACGAGGTTGGCGAAGAAGCCACTGGGGCTAGGCGCGGTGGTGAGACCGGAGGACAGAGCAGGACCCACGCCGAGGGCGGGGGCGCTCTGAGCACCAGCAATACCGCTGCTGATCACGTCGCCGCCGTCGAGACGCACGGACACGCGATACACGTATGCACCGGAAGGCACGGTAATGCCGTCGGTGATGTCAGCACGGACATCCTTAGACGCGTCAGGAGACGGAATAATAATGTCAGCAGCCCGGAAAGGCTGGTTCGCGCTGTTCTGACCCGAACCATAAGGCTGGGTGTAATAATCCAGCTGGTTGGTGCTAGAGCTGGCCTGATAAGACAGGTCAACGTAACCCACGGCTTGCTGAGCAATCCAACCGGGGCGGAAGACCACGCCCACCGGGCCGCCAATCGGCTGGTTGGTATAGGTCTCGCTGGTGCCGTTCTCATTCAGGAAACTGAAGTTGCTGGTGGAGTGCCAGTAACGGAGAACGTTGGTGTAGTTGCCAGGATAAATCTTGGCGACTGCGATCTGATCGGGATTAATTGCCATCGTTAGTTACCTCCTCAAGCGTTAAAGGAGTAAGCCACGGTGGCGAAGTCAGCGTTCAGAAGTTCGAAACCTGCGTACAGGCTCCAAATCATCATGATGAAACGGCTGAAATCGTCGTTGTTGTTCAACAGCACCTGAGCGTTGTTGCCGCCGATACCGACGCCAACGCTCTGGGGACCGAAGAACATACCGATTGCGGTTTCGTAGGAAGCCGAGGTGCCGCCGATAGAAGCGGTGGCATTCTGAGATGGCATGTTGGTGGATTCGAAGAAGCGAACGCCTTCGAACACGAAACCGGTGGGCATAATCGGCTCACCAGCCACAAAGGTGGCTTGACCAAAGCCCTGACCCATGTACAGCGCAGCGTTGGGCTGCATTGCCGACATTAGGGGGTTGATCTGACCGTTGCCGGGGTAACGAGCAACTTCGCGGAAGTCGCTGTTCTGGCGCAGGTGCATTAGGAAGGTAGGATCGCAAACACAGCGATAGAAACCGTCCTGGAAGGTAGGAACGTTACGCTTACGCAGGCTCTTCACCACGCGCAGCAGGTCGTCCTTAACGTCGAACTTAGCTTGTTCGGCGTTGGTGTAGGTGAGGCTACCAACGGCGAGATCACCGGGGTAGTAGTAACCACCTTGGGAATCGGAAGCCTTACCCTTGGAAACAGCTTTCAGGAGTTCGTTGATGAACACTCGATCGCGCCAACGACGATAGTCGTCGAGCAGAGTCAGCGAACCGATGGACTGGTGAAAGGCAGTCAGGTTGCCGGTATCCAGCAGAAGACGCTGCGCGGTGATCAGAGTCTCGCGAGCAATCTTGAAGGTGCTGGGCTGAGTGGGATCAGTCGGGTCGGCAGGACCGGTGTACTCGCGGAGGGTCACGAGCACCTTGTCCTTGACGATGTTTCGGCTGTTGGCAGTACCGATGGTCTGCTCAGCAGTGCGCTCCCGAGACTCCTTAGAGCCGGGGTTGCCCCAGAAACGATAACGGTCAAGCTGTACGGTCTGGCCAGGTTGCTTCGAAAAATCGTGAACAACCACCGGCTCAGCAGCCATCTCTACGACGTACGCAGGATGGGGACGGTATAATTCCGCACCGAGCAGCTTCGGAAAATCATTGTCGACGAACAAAGCGTCAACCTCCGAAGAACTACATATTTAATTTAACTAAAAGATTGCAAAAACAACACACCGCTGTTGCATTCTTAGCGTTAAATCGCTTTTTGGTTGCTGGAATTTACCGTGGGACTAAAAACCCTCACCATGTTGCGCACAGACTCAGCACCCTGCATATAAACAGAGCCATAGTTGTAGGCATAACGCGTGGACTTACCGCGATATACGTACCGCAAAGCAGAAGACATTAAGCCAGGTGTTCCCGACCGGATAGTTTCTGTGTAAGTCTTGCAATAAACAGGAGAGTTATAAACCCACTCAGAACGATCAGAAGTGCCTTGAGAACCTAAGGCGTTTGTTAAGAGTGTGCCCTCATAACTCCGATGAGTAACACCGCCTCCTGTTTGCCCCTGCGCTGCGCTGTTGGCTTCTGGAGTGTTATAAGGATTGTAATTTTGATCAGCCGGCGCAACCCCGCCATAATACGTGTAAATACCTTCGTTACGAAGGCCGTATTCTGGTCCGGTCGACGTAACAACTTTTACATTTGCAATCGTCGTTACGCTTAGAGGGCGATAACCGTTATAAGAACTAAGAGAACCGCTTGGCAAATAGTCTGTGTTCTGATAATCAACCCAATAACCAGAAACAGCTTGAGGAACAGTCCTAAAAGCAGTGCTCTTATACCACTGAGTGCTATTTACTGTTGCGACTACAGCAGAGCTGCCCATATTAGAGTGGTGATCACAGTAGTAATACAGAAAAGAAGGTGCCGAATCGGCAACAACAATTTGAATGTAACTATTCGGCGTCCCTGGTGTTCCGCTAGTTGTTACGCCGACTGTATATTGAACCCCACCACTGTGCGTGCCATTGCTGGTCGTGGAAAATCGAAAAGGATGTCCCGCGTTTGACGGATCAGATAGATTAAAAATAAAAGTCTGACCTCGCCTTAGCTGAAGCACAGCTTGAGGTTGATTATTTACATAAAAAATATTTCCCGTGCCAGGATTAGCAACTGTTACATTTAAATAAGTCGTTATTTGTGCGTTATAGATATCCGCGTAACTCTGATCAGGAGGTCCGGGAACAGTTACACCGAGGTCAGCCCCAGTATCGCGGATACCCGAGCTAAGGACGATGTAGCCCTCGTGGTTAGGACCGGATTGAATCCGATGAAAACCCGTGTCGTATTTGTAATTAGATAGCGGTGTATAAACCACGGTGAGTACGCGGGCCTACACCAAGTATAGGATTTTAACTAACGACTTCCGTATCGACGGAAGTGGGGGGATCCACTTTTTGACTCAGGTTGTTCATATCCGCGCTGATATTTTGCATATCTTGCACGTAGGCAGCGCGCAGAGATTCAAGCTCAGCTTTTAATTGCTCAACTTCACTGGAAGATGAGGAAGCGCCGCTATCGCGACGACGGCCAAGAGAATTAGGCATTTCAAGAAGTCTTCTTAGATTCAGTATACTTCCGAGCTTTTTTCTTCGCTTTTACTCGTTCGGGTAAATTCCCTTTAGTTTCTTTTTCGTACTCAGCCACCTTGGCTTTTGAAATCTCGCCGCGTTCAGCCATTGCGTAAAATTTACGACGCTGACTCTCTGACGCAAAAGGCATCAGTTTAAATAACTCTAATTAACTATAAATAAAAAACCCCGCCTGTGAAGACGGGGTTCCGAAGTTCCTGATTACTGTATCAGGCGTTGTCCATGAACAGAAGCTTGCCACGGAAGGCGTCAGGGCTCATCTGAGACAGATAGCGCCAAGCCTGCTCGGGGCTACGGTTCATAGCTTCGCTAAAACCGTTCCACTGAGAATCGGAATCCACGTTGGGAGCGCCGGCCATAGCCGAAGCAGGAACAGCAGGCAGCTGATCGTAACGAGGCTGATAATTCTGGGTATCAGCTTCGGTGTCCACCGGGTAAACCTCAGTAAAGAAGCGGTTGGTGTAGTCAGCTAACTGATCGGGATCGGTCAGGATATGCTCCATAGCCATCCCACGAGCAGCGATGTTCTCCAGAACACCGTGTTGTTCGATCAGGGCATCCTCAAGCACGGTGGCATACTGATTCAGAATGCCAGGAGCTTCGATACCGAAGTGATTAACGACGGCGGCGGTTGCCTCGCTTAGGGCCGGAGCTTGTTGCTGCTCCGTAGAAGTCGGATAAGAAGTCTGGGTTGTAGAGTCGCTGCTGTACGAGGTCGGCTGAGCCGTAGGCGCTTGGTAAAGATACGGTTGGGCCTGTAAACTCTGACTGTACAGTTGAGTATCCTGCGGCGCCGTCTGGTACTGCGGATACTGTGCTGTCTGGCTGGGGGACGGGGAGAGGCGCGAAACCACCCGCTCCAGGCTGCCCATTGCCGCCTCCCAGGGGTTGGACGGGGAGGACGTTGACGGAGACTGGCTGAACTGGCTGTTGGTAGAAGGGACCGTAGCCGGTGCCACCTGCAACGGCGCTTGCGGCATAGTTGCCGAAGGTGCCGCCTGGGTAGTTGCTACCCACTGGGGGTAGGCTGTAGAGCCCTGGTCCGCCGAGGGCGCCGCCTGCGGGGCTGCTACCGCCGGGGAGACCGGGCTCGGGATCGAAGCTTGGATCTGCTGGCTCATAGCTGCCCGAGTAAGTCAGTTCTTGCGCAAGGTGGTCAAACGTCCTATAGAGCAAGGGCGTTATGTTTAGCCGAGGATCAGCCGCAAGCGGTTGATTCGGCGCAAGTGGATGTGGCGCTTGCAACATCTGATTTAATAATACTAGAAATTGTTGAAACGCGCCTTGTGTTTGTTGAATCATTCGGAAGGGAAATCCCTTCAACATTTCGGCTCGTTCAGAATCGGTTTTATCGGGGAAGAGATACTTAAGAGCTTCGACGCTATCCACGCCGAGTTCTTGTAAGTTCCGAACGACGATAGATTTTTGGTTTACGTCATACGCCGTATCTTCGTAAACGTCTCCTTGGAAGCGATACGAAACGTCGCGATCACCGTTAGGCGGTAAACCAAAAACACCCCGTGGGACCTTATTTTCTTGTAACGCAACCTGCATCGCAGCAGTTACGTCACTTTCGTACTTGGCTAGCTTTTTCTGATAACGAGCTAAGGCTTCTTCCGTTTGTTCCTTAGGTTCTTTAGGGGGCTCAAGCCCCATAACCTGAATGAAGCTTTCGCGGAAAACTTGCTCTTGATGATAGAGAATCATCTCAAGCAAACGACAGAAACCGTAGGTCAAGAAGCTCTTGTTCTTGCGCAGAGCCGTGGCCTGAGCCCGACCCATAAGACCTTTGATTTCGGTTGCGGTAGCGCCGGCAGAAATAGATATTTCGTCAACGCCGCCCAAAGCTGTACGAATTTCTTCCCGCAGTAACAAAGCGTAACGGTTCATATCCCCGTTAACCGGGTCGGGCGTCATATAGCCCACGCGGTCAGACGGTTCGACGTTGGCAATAACCCGAGGAACTCTCAGGCCGCCAAGCATCGCAGATGAACCAAACGGTTCCGACACTCGGGTCGACGGAGTATCGCGTCCGGCAAAACCGCTTTGACTACTAATAGTCGGACGGAATGTACGATCCGCATCCGAAGCTTCGACCAGATCGCTTCGAGGACGCGAACTGATCAGCGTGGGATTACCAAAGAACTCAATATTCTTAGCGATATTTTTCATCATGCTGTCGTGCAGCACGATTTGCTCCATGAAGGGCTCAAACTCGCCTTCGCCCTCAGTACCGCTGCTATTGGGTTTGTTTAAAACCTCAACCGCAGGAATAAAACCTAATTCATTAACGCGACTGTTCCTAGGAGTCAGAACAGTGCCGGGTTCTAACTCAAAACTAAGTTCACTATTAGATTCAAATTCATTGATTTTGTCTGCAGTTATAGAAATGCGGACGTAGCGCTTATTTTGTCCGTAGGTATCCGCAGGCAAACCTAAAGTCGAATTTCGGACTTTATAGCTATATAAAATGACGACTTCTTCAATTTCACCGTTGATATCGTGATAAACCCGGTATTGATTTTTCGCAAAGAAATAAATTTGATACTTCAGCTTCTGATCCGGACGAAAATAGAACAGCCCACACCCATCGATCAAAAAATTACGGATAATCGCTGGAAAGCGAATATCCATCCGGTTGAGACTAATTAAAGAGTCAATAAATTTGCTTCTTGACTTATAAGTATCCTGCTCACAGTAAAAAAACAGCCCTTTTTTGATCATAAGCAGCGTCATCTGCTGCAAATGACTCAAAACGACCATCGTGGCAGATTGCTTACTGCGATCCTGCGTCCGAGAAGCTTCGAGAATCTCGTTAAAACGCTGACGAACGCCTAATGAATCTGCCATGGCCTTATTCTCCGATTTTTAAGGCCGAAAATCAAGCTTCGGCGCCTTTCTCTTCAGCTTTACGCTTCATTTTGGCTTTCTGAGCCTTCCGAAGCGCTTCTTTGCGCTTCATTTTGGAGTGCTCTTCCGATTTCTCACCGTGCTCGCCGCCTTTTTCCTTCGATTCAAAGTGCTTCCGGAGCGCTTCGGGCATTTTCTCAGCCATTTGGTAAAAGATACTGGCGGACTCTCTCAAGTTTAAACAATTCTGACGGCAAAAGCTCATGCGGATAAGCTTCTAGGATGTGATCGCAGCGCCCCAGAGGGTCTGTACCGCCAGCTTTTGCTTTGTAGTTGTCTAAATGCGACAACATTTCGTCACTGTTAGCCGGAGCCACGGAGTTCGGGATGTCGTCGAAGCAATGGGAGAAGGAAGTGACTTTGCGCTTCATCCGATCCGCATCGCCCATCCAAGAAAAATGCCAACCAGCGTCGCAATCGCCCACAACGAGATCGTTGGGGTTCATCCGAATTTGAGAAGGAGTCTGCTCTAGATGCTCATAGAGCACAACGGTGCCGCAGGTCCAGTTATTGGGAGCCTTGGAGTTATCGCCATGAGGATCTTTCACACGCAGATCAGCGCGCCCGTAAAACATCGGCATTGACAGACGAACGCAGCGCGACGCGTCGGCTTTAGCGATTTCCACAGCCTCAAGGAGTTTCTCCGGCTTGGGAATTTCGTCTACGTCGCTGAAGAAAAATACAGAGTCCGGGGGACACATCCGCATACCGACTCCAAGTGCGTCCCGTTGGGCGTATTCCCGAGACCAGGGAATAGAGCATTCTTCAGGCGTGGGCAGCTCGACGTGCAGTACCTGAAGCTTTTCCTCAGGCAATCCGAGTTCACGGATGGTGTCTACGCAAGTAAACGGTTTAGGGTCTCCACGGAACGTGCGGTTCCCATCGGTGATAATGAAACCGTCAACGACATCTTTAAGAATGTTGTAACGGAGCTCTAAGAGCTCCTTTTCGTCAAAATATAAAAAGCAATCAAACAGCATCTGGAGCTAAAAAGCTGCCAGTATGCTAACTCTTAATGGCGGTGTTGTAACCCCCACCCGCGCGAATCACTAAAGAGCCGTTCGAAGGGCGGCGACGCTCACGAGCAGCGCTCAAAAGATCTTGCTTAAGGCTTTCTAAGTCAGGTGCAGGTCCCTGATCCTCACCATAAGGACCAGACTTAGGGGGAACAGCACCCTGCATGTACGAAGCATCGTACCCGGCGTCGTAGCGAGTATCATCCATACCCGTGCCTTGGATACGCTCCTGCATCTGCGAAGCGCGCTCCATATCGTTAAAAGCAGCGCCGAAAAATTCGCTTGCTCGACCGAAGGGGCTAGATGGGCGCATCATGAGCTTTTACGTTTAATATACTCGGAAGCTTTACGTCTAGCTTCCCGAGCTTTTTCAGTATTAGGAACCTGAGTATTAACAGGTTTATCTCCACGCGTGGCAGCTTTTTTACGCTCGTCGGTAGCGCGACGTTCCTCTGGACTTAAAGCTGCCCAAGCTGCCCGAGGAAGATAACGTTCAGTTCTTCCTTTTTCACGAGCTATGTCAGCCATAAAGATTGCCCGCCATTAGGGCTCTATCCGTTAAAGCTTTAGCTAACAAAGCATCTTTCGTGTAATCAACTAAACCGCTCATAATCGAAGTTTGAGTCGGTGTTGTAGCTGAGCTCAACCACGAAGCAAAATCTTTGGCTTCAGGAAGAGCTCGTTCCCGAAATGTTGAGCCTCCGCTTAAAGCGGTAATTAAATCCGACGCCGAATAGTTCATTTTTTATCTTTCGATTTTTCGTACTCTTCGCGAGTTTGCCAATCTTCCTTACCCCAACGGGTAAGACGGTTCTCCGAAGATTTTTTACCTTCGTAAGATCCACCCATTTCTTTATAGTACTTAGTCGCTAGCTGCATCGCACGAGCGCTGTGGCCACCGAGTTTTTTGCGGGCTTTTGCTTTAGCGCGAGCCCATTTCTCAGGGTCTCTTTTTTTAGCAATCTCAGCCATGATTAGTACAGTACGTAGCAGTGATCAATAGTCGAGGTGCCACTAATTTGAGTAATCGATATTGGCAACAAAACGTCCGTACGGATGTGGTTAAATGTAATAGGCGATTTAGAGTCCGCCAATAACACAACTAAAGTTTTGTCCGTGTTCTTGTTTGCATTCTCAACATAAACTGCACGACAAGCAGCAAAGTTGACGTTAGCTCCCGATGCGTTTACAAGGAAACCACTGGTATAAGGCAGCGAAGCTGTCTGCCCGTAAACACCCCCAAACGCTCTAACGTCCATATTTAATCCAGTGTCTCTATCAGTTTAACCAAATATTCGACAGCTTTTTCCAAATCTTGTTTTCCGTTTTTTTCTTCCCACCGCCATAGATATTTTTGCGCACAGCCCTCTAGGTAACCTTGGTATTTAACCAAACCCATAGATGCGTTCTGTGCATCATAACATTCCAGACCTCCTTTTTTGTAATAAGAAGGGCGGACTGCAGGATCCTCACTCCGCAACGTTAAACCACCAAATTGTGGCTCCGCGCTGCTCCAAAAATCGTCGAAGTCTGTAGGCGTCGCGTCGGTGTAGGGTTTGTCGCTCATTTTTACCTTCAAAGTAGTAGCAGATGTGGACATACTCCGCACCGCGTGGGACCAATCTAGGCTACAAAATAAGCATCTCCTCTATACATAGTAAATCTTTTTCGCGTTCTTTAAACTGTCTTGAGTATTTGTCATCGTCATGACAAATCAACCCACACTCTAGAATGCAATAACTGTCTTTACGTTTTACAACAGGCACACAACGTCTGTGCTCAAAGTTTATCGGTAAATATTCAAACGCTAATCCCATCGAACTACGGTCCGCAATTGGCCAATTTCTAATGCCCGTTTTGGCGTAACTTTTTTGAGGATCAAAGCTATCGGAGCGAATATATAGTTCTCCGTCTTGCTGATCTAAGATCATCCCGCAGTAATAAGGACTGCCTAATTGAATAAAGAAATCAATCTCATGATCAACAACAAGAATTTTTGGAACCGTGAATCCAATATTGTGCCAGACATTAGGAGTTTCTTTGGTTAAAAGCCATTTTTCATAGTTACCAATCGGGATTCGTTTCCCTTCAAAATTTTCATAAAGGGCAAACCCAGGCTCTAACCCATATCGGTTTAATACTGGTTTCCATTTTCTGTAATAGTCAAAATTATCCTTCCGAATTAAAACGTCATTTTCTTGATAAATGTAATAGTCCGCCGCGCGGTTCAAAACCGCTAAAGCTAAATCAGTTTTGTGTGCCCAGGTCAGATACCAACCCTCATACTCTGGACCGGCAACTTTAACCTCGACAGTAATATTTTTAAATTGCTCAAACAGCGTATCTAATGTCTCAATATTATCCTGAGCTTCATAATTTATATAAATATGTATATGAACGTCCTGTTTAAATTTATCGTACTCTGTTAAAACATTTAAAAGCGGGTTAATCCGCTCCAACGGATTGTGAGCCGTAATCGCAACCCAGATTTTCTTAGTCATGTCAGTATTCAATGCTGAAGTTGCCTCGACGCTGTAAATACTGGATCAACCACGTGTAGGCGTCTAGCAGGTCGTCATGAGCTGTTGCGCCGACGTTGATCAACTGATCGAACAAAGCGTCGAATTTTCGGTATTTATTGAACACAATTTTCTTGTTTTCTAGCAAACCTAAAGTTCCGCGAAAACGAGCGATCTTGTCCCCTCTAAAACCTTTAACTTCATGAATATTTAAGTTACCTAAGCCGCGCTCATTTATCAGCACTCGTCGAAGATCTGCCGCGAGAGATGCTTGATACGCCACGGATTCCACAACCAGCGTCACCGTGGAATAAGTCGGCATAAACTGATTGTCGTGCTGAGTGAGGATACCCCACTCCAAGAGCATGTCGCAGAGTAAATCAATTTTCTCTAGGTTTCCGATTGAGCGGCATTGGTGAGCGTCAATGATGTAGTATTTATCGCCTAAACGACCACCAAGAACAAAAGCTGTGTAATCGCTCGTTTCGTTTTTGCTAGCCGAAAGGTCAATACCGACTGCAAGTGAATCAAACTCGGTAACAACTTCCCCTTTAACTAATAGATCTGGTGAAACAACCAGATCGGAAGTCATCACAGGTTGTTGCTGATACTGGAACGCAAACGCCACGGGGTCCAGTTCTTTCTGGGTTAATAAATACTGCGACGACCACTGCTCCGGCCAATAGCTCACGGGTCCTCCATTGTTGTCGTATGTAATAGCCTCTTGGGTCACCTGTTTCCACCCTTTCTCAGGCACAAACATTGTCTTGTGGATGTCTAACGGGTGGAATCGAGTTCCTAGGCAGATTGATCGGCCACCTTCAAACACAATCGGCGCAATAACAGAAGACCAGTTGGTATTCATCTCGTCTCGAATCGCTGGGTTTTTAATATCTGCGCTGGATTTAATAGGGTCATCAACGACAACTAAGTGTGCGCGCTTAGACGTAATAGAACCACGCAGGCCCGCAGCACGCAGCGTAAACTCTTCGTCGCCAAGCCTGGGAATACCGGCGTAATCAAAATCAATCGACCAGCCGATGTCCGATTGCATCCCGGACTTCAACTGCACCCGGGGAAAAACTTTTCTAAATTCTGGAGAATCAATGAGCTGACGGATGATTCGGCTCTTAGGAATGGCCGTGGCGATGTTGTACGAAACATAAATAATCTGTAACGGCATCTTCGCCGTCGTGTGTTTTCCAATAATCCACGCGGTAAACATGTTGAGGCAGGTGCTCTTGGCGCTACCCCGTGGAGCCAAAATGTCTAAATTTGGTCCAGCAATATCAAGTAGATACTTATTGGACTCACCAGTGATCAGGTGCCGATGCCATTCCAGCATGTGTTTTGCCGGAGGTTTATCGAGAAGCGTACAGAACGTATGAAAGTCATCTGCTGCTTTTTTGTATATCGTGTCGACGCCAGATCCAGTGTCCTCACTAGCACGTAGTGCACGCATTTGTGCTGCACGACGATACGCGGATGTTTCCCGGCTAGGCATATCACTAAGTTGACACTATCGCTATATTACTCGTATCTGAACACCTTTCAGGAATGGCCAAAATTCTTTGGTACGGTGATGCTTGCTGTAATACAGGGTTTGCCCGAGTAACACACAGTGTATTAGAGCAGCTGCAAAAAGAGCACGAGATCTATGTGCTCGCAATCAATTATTCTGGCGATCCTCATAACTACCCCTATACCGTTTACCCCGCGTCGAACGTCAACTGCGGAGACCGGTTTGGTATTCCACGGATTCCGGAAATTTTAGAAAAAGTAAAACCAGATATTTTTATCTGCCTACAAGATATTTGGGTTTGCAATCAGGTATGGGAGCGCTGCCAATTCCTTAAAGATTCCTTGAAATTTAAATTTATCTGCTATTTCCCTATCGACAGCGAGTCCTACATGCCGGACATGCTGCGCAATATCCCTGAGTGGGACATGGCCATCACGTTTACCATTGAGTGCGCTCAGCGAATTTTAAAACACGATATTAAACCTTCTCGTTTAGGTGTTCTTCCCCACGGGGTGGACATCGACAAATTTATGCCCGGCTCTCGATCAGAAGCACGTAAAGCTTTTGGGTTGCCCGAAGATAAATTTATCGTTCTTAACGCCAATAGAAATCAGCCTCGTAAGCGCATTGATCTAACGATTAAAGCGTTCGCAAAATTTGCGGTCAATAAACCCGACACCATGCTGTACCTCCACATGGGGGCCAAGGATATGGGATGGGACGTTATTCCGCTCTTTAAATACGAAATGCAAAAGCTGGGACTTGACGGAACCAACCGTCTGATCCTGACTTCGAACCAAATAAATTACTTAGACGCGCCGTCAGATGCCATGCTTAACCAGATTTACAACTGTTGTGACGTAGGTATAAATACAGCAGATGGTGAAGGCTGGGGTCTTGTTCCCTTCGAACACGCAAGCTGCAAAAAACCTCAGGTCGTACCCAACCACACGGCGTGTAGTGATATTTGGGAAGGCGCTGCTCAGCTTGTGGACATCGCTACGTGGTACGTCGATAAAGATCTCGGCGTGGAGCGCGGCCTAATTGACGTAAACGATGCTGTTAAGAAATTAGACGAGCTCTATTACGACAAAAATATTTACGACGAAGTAGCCGAAGCATGTTACACCGTAACCCGCCGTCCGGAATACCGCTGGCAAAGCGTAGCCGCTGGATTCTCTCACGCTATTAAAGACCTCACCGCTTGATCCATGCAGTCAACCACACGCTTTTTTCACGCTCACAGCAGCGTCCTTTATCCGATCAAACGTCAAACAACGGGTATACCCGATGTATATACACAAGCAAACAACTTAAACGGCGTATTCACACGCATCAATTACGGGTTGCCTGAGGGCTCGGTCGCTAACTTCAGCTCCTCGATCCTCAAGCACAAAAACAAAACCTACCTCGCGTGGCGCTCTCAGCCCGAGCCTTTCGGTTTCCGGTGGGACAACAACTACTTTTATCTAAACGATAAGCCAACCGATATTTACCTTGGCCTCCTTCACGACGATCAAACTGTCGTAGGTGCTAAAAACCTGCGCCCCAACAAGCACCGCCTTAGCTACGAAGACCCGCGACTCTTTGTCGGACCTGATGATGAACTCTATGTTCAATTTGTTGCTTCAACTTACGCAAGTCGTCATAACAAGCATGGGCGCAACTTTTTTGATAATCCTAAAGTCGTTGTTTGTTACGTTGATGAACTAGGAGAAGCAGTTCAAGCTGCTATTCCGCCTATCGGCGAAAACCGCAGCAAAGAAAAAACGGAAAAAAATTGGTGCTTCTTTAGTCATAAAGAAGAACTTAAGTGTTTGTACTCGACACGCCCTCTTGTGATCGAGTGCGAAAAGAGTTCTCGTGTTGAGATTGATTCATCAGCGTTGGACGCTGTTACGAATGGGTCGCCCACTTTTAACTCCACGGCACCGATAAACCTAGGTTACGCTCACTTAGTTTTCTACCATTGGAAGCACATGGCTAGAAAACAAAACGGAGCACCGTACCTTCAGTATCATCTGAGCGCATACTTAGTCGATAAAGAGTTTAAAACTATTACACATGTTATTAAAAAGCCTCTGTTCTCGGGATCTTTAAACGACGAGCTCATCTACTGGACGGATTACGGCGGCGCCCCTCTGTCCAATCAACCGGCAGTTATCCTTCCGTTCGGGGCATACATCGAAAACGCGAACCTCGTGATGTCTCTAGGCGTAAACGACGCGTTTATGGGCATTATGCGCTGCCCACTTGAGTCCGTTATGAAACAACTTGAGCGCGTAAGTTAACTCTTTTCCTCGCGCTCAATTGTCGACCACACGAGGAAAGAAGAATCGTCTAAGAGAGTTTGAATTGCAGGTTGTCCATCAAACGTCTGCATTAACTCTCTTAGGCACCGATCAGCTCCGGCAAGAAGTAAGCCGCGTCGATCTAGGCCATCGGAAATGGACCGAACAGCCTGGATGTGAGAACGCAATTCTTTCTGAAGAGCAGAAAGCTTAGTAGCTGCTGTGGCATGATCTAACATGCCGGTTATAGTCATGTTGCGTACGTTATCAATATCCTGCTTGATACCATCAATCTCTATGAGCAAGATCTTGCGAAGATCCTCTTTAGGATATTTCTCCTGGACCCAGGCAGTCAGATCAGAAATACTGCCTGTGTAACTCGGCTGGAGAAACCGAGCATAAAGATACGCTTCGATATCGCTGGTTGCGTTCTTGGCGTAAAAAACAAAAGCGTCCTTTTGAGATTTATCGAGCGAAGCTAACCAGGAAGCGACAGTGGTCGAATCACCTATTTGAGATTTAATCACGCAAAAGCTCGTTGACCTGCAAGAGCCATTCCAGCACCAAAACGCTTAAGTGCCAACTGGCCTTCAATATTTCCACGCTGAAGAGCAAGTTGATTGCGAGTCTGCTCTTGCTGGCGGCGGATATCTAAATTCGTTGATGCGATATCGCCGGCAAGTTTGTTCGAAGTGCGTTGCGCTTCGGTAGCCATTGTGGCCAAAGCAGTCGCAGCTGGAGTCAGCAGCGTGGTTTGACCCTTGAGACCCTCGGTAGCTAACTCTTGAACACCCTGAGCGTATTGACGAGTTAATGCGGAAGCTGTCTCAGGACCGAGCATCTCGGTAGCCAACCGAGCTTTACCAGCTAAATCACCCAAACCAATTGCGCTGCTAGCGTACTGCGAAGCGATCCCGGCTTGCAAACCAGATAAAGTTTGCTCTTTTTGTTTAGCAATATCAAACTGATCGTACGCAGCCTGACCCAGCACTTTGGATTTGATCGCTTCAGTTCCTGTATAAGGAGCCATCAAAGAAGCAAGCTCGACGGCGGCAGTCGTAAGGGGAGTTACACCTGCGGTAAGGCCACCATAAAGACTCGCGTAGTCAACGCCCGGTCCTTGATCTCTGCCTCCTCCAAAAGCACCCAGTATAGAACCTAGGCCAGAAAGGGCCATACCCCCGCCAGCCAATAAACCGGCAGCGCCTAAACCTCCGGCAGCAGCGGCAGAGCCACCACCCGCTAATAAAGGAGCAGCAAAAGCAGCGGCAATAGGTACAGGCATAACCCTACTTTAAGTTAAAAGTGCCGAAGGGAGACAGAGCAGCTTGATAAACAGTGCCAAGGGCACCCATCATTCCTTGATTGGGCATCATCGAAGCAGCAATAGTGGATCCCAACGCAATCTGCTGTCGAGTATTTGCTTCGATACGAGCGCGCTCTAATTCTTTCCACGCTTCGATGTTCTGAAGCTCAATCTGACGCCGCGAATTTTCGCGGGTTTGACGCATAGAGAGTGCACTGGTGAATAGCGCACGCTTAATTGCCTGCTCGGTATCTTGTGCAGCAAGCTTCGCGCGAAGCTCAGGATCTAAAAGGCGCTCAAGAACCTTGTTGTAGTAATCCGTCTGAGGATCGGTGCTCTGCGTCGCAGGCGGCTGAGACGGAATACCTGTTGCAGTCGGTGTAGAGGGGCCGCGAGTTTCCACAGTGCTAGGCGGTTTTTCGGCGGGCTTTTTAACGCTACCAAAACGGGATTCTAAAACCTGCTGAAGACGGCGGAATTCAGCCTGTTCAGCAGCATCAGGAGCTGCTTGCTGAGGCTTCATGGTTCGAGCAGTATCAATAGTTTGATACCCGTAGCGAGGTCCGGTATAAACCTTCGTACCAATATTCGGCCCAAAATCTCTCTCTGACCCAATCTGGATTTCTTCTTCAGACACAGGTTTCGCAGTCGGCGGTTTAGTACCGCCTCGCATAGCCTGAGCAGCTAAAGCAAGCGGGGCTAAGGGAGGAGCAAGATAAGGTGCTGCCTGAAGAGCCCAATTAGCAAAATCGAAGGTCGGGTCGGCCACGTGATCTCCTTAGATTGCCTTGGCTAATTCAGAGAGAGTCGCGTTATTCTCATAACGCTCCCGTGCAACAACATCCTTAATTGCCTGATTCAGCAAGTTAGATGCAGTTCCGTAACTTGATTCTACACGCTGACGTTGAATATCACCCAGCGATTTTTCCCGCTGAGCAGCAACTTCAGCTTGAGAAGCAATACGCTGACGCTCAATTTCGGCTTGGCGAATAATGTTCTCAAGCTGAATACGGATGCCGCCCTCAGCTTGAAGTTTCTGAATTTCGCGAGCAGTAGCGCCAGATAACTCACGCTCTTTACGAGCGGAGGATTCTTCAATAAACGCGCCGGCATCAAACGATTCGAGAGGCTCTAAACCAGCAGCACCTCGAATAGCGTTATATAAATTACGACGAAGACTTAGTTCTTGTTCGCGGGCGTACTGCTCAGCAGCAAGAGCTTCGCCAGTAGTAGTTAAAAACCCACGGCCAACAGGAGCGACCGAAGCTTGAGCGTAGCTCGGTTCCTTAGCTCCAAACAGTTTGCTACCGATAAACTCGGTTCCTAATGCCGTGGCCAACGTGGCCAAAACACCAGGGGTTCCACCCGCAGCACCCGCAACACCCGCACCCCCAGCTAAAAACGGAAGGATCTTGGCAATATCACTGCCCTCTAAACCGGCTTTCCGAAGTTCGGTAACCTGACCTAGCAGATCATCGACTTGCTGAACACCAGCGCGGGCACCGCCACCGAAGAAAGGAAGTCTAGGCATCAGTAACCTGCCGGATTATCGAAAGATGTGCCTGATAAAGGCTTCTTGTTATAGTTTACACCTTCTGTTTCTGCTTGCGGCATTACACCCATCAGCTTTTGTTTAGCCGAAGGAAGAGCAGCAGTTTGCGGAAAAGTAGATTGAATATATAAAGTTAAGAACACCGAAGGATCTAACTCCGGCGCAGTTTTACGAACATCACGTTCGTGCAGCTGACGTTCCCGTTCGTTCATCGATCAACCAATCTCTTGGAAGCGAACCGAAGCAGGGATCGTGGAGCTACTAGGAGCATTCAGAAGAGAATACTGACCGCCGTAATTGGGCAGATCATACTCAAGAGGGCGTTGCTGACTGAAATACTCGCCAGCGTCATCAGCTTGTTCATTCATGTTCTGCAGGAAGTCCATGAACATAGCCATCACATTGGCGTCGTTCAAGATCAACATGATCAGATCTTCAACTTCTAATTCGTCAGCTTCATTAACCACACCAGCTTGTAAACGTCGGCCAAGCTGTACGCGAGCTTCTGGCTGAGTATTAGCGGGGTAAGCATTTAAGGAACGGGTGGGGCTGGTGTTCATGCCCTCGCCCTCACGACCAGGCATCGGGGGCGCGGCTTTATAAAAATTCTTAAGGATGACCGCAGTCATCGGCGTAGCTGCTGCGCGCTCAGCCGGAGTTTGCGGACAAGGCAAACCGACGATGCGGGCCGCTAACTCATAATCCTGAGGAGAGAACACCGGAGCACACAACTACGTCTAACTCCAGTTTAGACCTAATCTCTAAAATATCGCCAGGCTGAACTTGCAGGCCAATACAGATTCGCTCAAGCACATCAGGAGACGGAATGTACTCTTGATCAGTGTATATCTTACGTGTGGTTGTTGGCGAAAGCTCCGCCATACGGCTTAAACGAAACGAGGATAACCCACGTGCATCAAGAACGTCCTTAAGCCGATTAATCAACCTACCGCAGCTTGGGTAAGACGAATAGAAAGGCATCTTTATACCAATATATTGGTCTGTTGCTCCCGATCATAAACGTTTATTAAACAGTATTCATCCAGCGCCCATTTAACTTAAAACCCAAGATTTTTACTACGAACAAAGTGCAGATCATAAGTGGTGAAATCAATAGGAAGCGTTGGGTTATTAAAAGGAGTTTCATAAACCTCGCCCTCAACGTGAGCCTGCCACGCAGGGTTCCACTTAGCGTGCAGATATTGTTTATTCATCTCATGGGCGTAATGGATGCCAGCCGCTAGCTCAGGCTCACTCCTCCAAGTCTGAGACCCGTCCTTATAATCGCCTGCGGTTTCACCGTGGTAATAGGGAACCCCTACAGACATATGACGTTTTAGTTCCTGGTGCTTAAACCGCATCCCGTAGTCCATATCCTCGCAATAAGCCGGGTACAGATTCTCATCGAATAACCCGAATTTCTGCACAACCCAATCTTTTAAAAGGAAGAAATCCCAGCTTCCGTTCTCTCCGTGGACGATACCTGTTTCCGCATCTCGGGCGTGATCCACAGCTTTAGCCAAGAAGCCCGGCGTAAACATAAGGTCGTGGTTTGTGATGATCCAATAAGGCGCAGTCATGAACGACTTGATAATCAAGTTCCACGCACCCGAACATCCGATGTTGGAAGGCATGTGCGTGACAACCACGCGCTTTACATATTTATGCGGGATTTTTGTAAGTAGATCAAGCTCCTCGGTTATTTGGTTACGACCATTGTTATTAAAGACAATAAACGTATCTACAGGGTAATCGATGCTGTAGAACAGCCGATAGACCCAATGAGGCGCGTTAACAACAGCAGTGCCAATAACCGGTATCGTCATTTCCGCCTGTGGCTGGTAGTATGCTAACACTAAATCCTAGCGCTAATGGCGACTTACTTCTGGGGCCCGGAGAAACGGCTTATTGTTCCCACACCTGACCTGGCTTTTCTGATGCACGATGACGACTCGGGTCGTTGTCAGATGCACCAAGTTGGTGTGCCCGAACTCACCATCATCCAGTGGGCCGCCCAGCAATTCGGCAATAAAGATAAAACCTTCATCGACTGTGGCGCACACATGGGCGCCTACTCCATATTGCTTTCAGAGCACTTCAACACAGTTCATGCTTTTGAAGCTCAGACGCGCACGTACTACCAGCTCTGCGGCAATATCTTTATTAATGAAAAACAAAACATCGTTCCTCACCACGAGGCTGTCACAAACATTACCGAGGCCAACCAAACCGTAACCCTGCACGTGGTTTCAGAAGATGGCGGCGGTTCCACAATTCGTGTTCCGCAAAAAAACCAAAACGTTCTGGGCCACGAGAAAGTACGAACTACAACTATCGACCACTACCACTTCAACCATGTGGGGTTGATCAAACTCGATATCGAAGGCAACGAGCTCAAAGCTTTACACGGCGCACAATATACGTTGCAACGCAATCATTACCCCCCGATCATCTTCGAAGCCAACAACGATGCGTGGTTCGAATCCGAAAAGAAAGACCTCTTCGACCACTTAAAATCTTTAAATTATCAGATCGCCGAAATCCGCCCCTTCGACAACATGTACGTGGCGATCAACAATCCGAATCAATAAGGGTCAGCTCAAGCCCCGCTTCCTTAAACATCGCGCGGGACATCTCGAAACTGTCGACCCAACGGTCAGGTATTTCTATATCTGGAGCCACGACGCGCTTGACGCCTGCTTGGATCAATAACGTCCCGCAGGAATTACAAGGCAAAAAGGGCCAAACGTACACCGTGGCCCCATTCAACGAAACCGCGTTGCGCGCAGCCTGTGCAACTATGTTCGCTTCAGCGTGCACAGTGCGCATCAGTTTTTCGTTTCGGTCACGCAGCCGACCCGGTAGGTCCGCGACGCCGCGCGGAAAACCGTTGTAACCAGTGGCTAAAATCCTGCGATCACGCACAGCTACGGCGCCAACCTGCGTAGAGGGATCTTTACTCCACGCGGAAATATGCTTGGCTAAATCTAGAAATCGCTGATCCCAGGACATAAAATAGAAAAAGAACTCGTTTTAAGATGGGCGACGACGTAGGGTTAGGTCTGTTATTTACAATTCTGGGCGGTTTGTCGCGTGGCGCACAAGTAGCAAAACCTGTTATTCAGCAAGGAATCACTAAAGGCATTAGGTTTGCTGACCCGCGTAGATTAGCACCCCTTATCCAGCAAGTTCAAAAAGGACCTCTGTTTCGCCCGATCCCTTTAGTAGAGAAAGCTATACAAAAAACGCCCATCATCAAAGATCTTCCTGAGTGGGCTCGCGGTCTGGTTGGTATCAATACCAGCCCTGCTGGAATTGGAGGCGCCATCGCAGCGTCTGTTTTATTAGATAAATTTTTAAATCAATTCGAAGCCGCACCGACAACCGCAGCGCCACATGGGACAACTTTACAAGGAGAAGGCAAAACACCCGAACCAGCAGCAGGTCCCCGCGTAGATGCTTCAACAACACAGCTGCTCGACATCGGCGCACCAGCACCCCAACAGGCGCGTCGGCTTGTTCCCGTTACACCCACGGCACCGCCCGCACCGGCCATCAGTCAAGCTGCGTATGACGCCGCCCAAGCCGGATTTGGGGCACCGACTTCAACGCCTCTTGCCGAGTTTTACGGTGCGCAGGAAGCCATTGGACGATACGCAGAACAAGGCGGTGAACTTCAACGCAGACTCAAAGAAGCAGGCGGCGCTGCTGGGATGAGCGATACTGCGCTGATGGAGTGGGTCAAGGCAAACCCCGCCCTTGCCTACCGCGAATTAGTCCGACGCGAAAAACGGCCTGTGCCCAACGTAGATTAATCGCGCTCGTCGAAAAGCGGAAAGTCAACAAGCTCTTCTTGGTTTGCTTCAACGTGACGCACAAGCTCTTGCAAGTGCTCTAAAAACTCAAAGCTGTAAACATTATCTGCATTGATTTCCCACCAAAACCAGCAATAACATTCATAAAACGCACAGTCATCTGGCAACAGAACGTAGTCCTCATAGTTACCACGCATCAAATCGCACCAGATCCTGAACGTGCTGAAAATAGTCCGCCACCCCGTGGGAATGCAGTGCTGAAGGTAGTATTTTAAAAGCTTCATTTGGGGTACAGAGGGCGCCACTCAGCAGGGTTTGCGTTAGCGGCGGGGCCGAGTTTTGGAAAGTCTGAAGGTTCCTTGATCCGTGGAGGCACCTCGCCCTTCAAACGAGCCAAGTCCGGTTCATAACTTGCTGTACGAACGTCCGGATGGTCCTTCACAGCGTCAAGAAGACGGCGCCGAAGCCGCACTGCATCAATAAAAACTTCTAAGTTCCCGTTGTAATGGTTCGGAAAAGCATCTCGAATCAGTTCTTCCGCCAAATATTCCAGCACCGCACCCATTTTCTCAGCCGATGAACCCGGCGAGGACGTAAATTCATCCACGCAGCGGTCCAGAATCGGATCAATCATCGAAAAAAGCGCCAAAAACGCCTAAAGGTCACAAAAGCGAGCGCGGCTACCCCTCCAGACATTAGAAGAAGGAGTAAAAAATAACCGAGAGGGTCATCTGCAACAGGAATAAAACCGTAATACACCCTATAAGCAGCAGACCCTCGTCTCTCATCTTAAATTTTTTTGTCGCAGGCAACAAAAATGTCTGGTGAGCCTAAAAGCTCAAACTTTTTCCCGCTCGAACATTGAACATTCGCTTGCGAAGGTCCCTCCTGCGTCAGGGAAGTCGAAGCTGCATCCAGAGGAGAGCATGTAAACGCAGTCATCACAAGCGTCAGAAGAGAACTCATGTGTCAATAGCGGCATCAGATTTAAGTTTAGGCTTTTTGTGAAATTGTCAATCGCGCGCTGGTTTGCCAAAGCAGTTTTATAAAAATTTTCAGACACTTCATATGCTGTACACCGATGACCGCACTCAGTGCACTCTTTCCTGCGGCGCCGACTATTATCTTTATTAATACGACTTTCTATTGTTATACAAGTTTGTTGTTTACATTTAGGGCATGTAGAGCCGATTTGCTTAGGAAAACAACCTCTAGCTGACGGTGAGCAAGCCATTTAAAAAAATAGATTCGAAAATCCTTCAATAGTTTCTGGTACGCGGTGCTTCGGCTCCTTCCAAACGACAGACTGCAAATACTCACTTGCGTCGCGGAATCCTTCGCGGCTTAGTTGCTCGGCAACGACCTCAATAGAACGAATGGCTCTATCCACGTGGATCGGCCAATCAGCTTCGCTATGCCAGTCGGAAATAGCTCGGGCTGTTTTTTCGACAAGAGGATGGGAGGTGGTTTCCTGAGTCATAGCTTTGCGGAGAACAGAATCACGAACAATGGGTTTAGCGCGCTTTAAGTAAGCAAGCTTGAGATCCGAGTCCGTCATTCGTTCATTTCGGTTGATCCAGAATAAGCAGGTTTGAAGGGATCCATGTGATTTCGGGTGTCATGTATGAAGTACTCGCAATCTTTGCCGGGGCTAGGCGGCGCAAAATAACTCTGACGAGTACTGGGTTTAGCTAAATACCGATGACAATTGAAGCGTAAGCAACACGTCTCGCCATTAGCGCATTTAGAGACATCAGCCATGTTCAAAAAATGAACATACCCGAGGTGGGATTTGAACCCACGCTGGGACGATTTTAAGTCGTCTGCCTCTTCCGCTGGGCTACTCGGGCAAGGTGCGCGTCGTCAGAATCGAACTGACCTGCGGCGATTTATGAGATCGCTGCCTTCACCAGATGGCTAGACGCGCTGTGGGAAGATGCTAAGAGCAAAACTGGGTCACGCGCTGCTTCTTAAGCATCATCACGCTTTTTTCTTTTTGAGTTTGCCTTTTGTATGTTGCTGTGGCTCGAACACTTGTAGTTACAGTAAGGCCCCAAAACATCAGTACGGTCCTTTTTGTATTCAATCCACCGGCGTAAACGAGATCCTTTGATGACAAATGATGTTTGGCACGTGGGACAAACGCAGTGTAAAAAATTTAGAGGCACCGGAGAGAACAACTCCGCACCCAGTAAACCTCGTGCGCGCTAGGTCCGCAACCCATTCCCAAAATCTTTTTTGAGTCTCAGCGATTTTGCTTGCGCTGGTAAGCCGCCAAAGCAGCGGCATAGCACCGGTCGCTACCAGCATTGAGCTCACGATTGGTGGTCCACTCGCCGCGAGCACGGAACTCGGCGAAGCACAGACTGTATTCTTCCATCATGACGCGCTTGTCGTTATTAACTAAAGTGCTTTTGGAAATAGCCACGAGGCTGGCACCGGTCAGTAGTACGACGAAATACGTTTTAAGAGAAATTCCAAAAAGGGTCTTTAAAATTTTCGGAGCTTGCCAAACTGCGAGAGCCGGAACAAGGTGAACCGTGTTGACGTTGATTTTGGTGTGAGAAGTCATGTGATGTTTTTCGACCGCTCATACCATAGCACTCTGTGCGCTAAGTGTCAAAAAACGCGCGAGCCGTCAACAACGATCGCAGCGGGGCGATATTTGATTCCCCGATACGAAAGCCAGAGAGTAGCACGGTGAACAAAAGCCCACCACTTAAGATGATTGGCCTGATGAGCTTCGCGATCATATTTGCAACCGCGATACGTAATTTTAGTCACGACTTTTAACCGACTAAAAATACAATAGGAAGCTTGTAGCTATTTATACAGTTTATGCCGTTACAGTAGTTGTTAAAAAATAGTTATAAGAATTACCTTACATCTAACTCACCATTGGCGTCCCAAGTCAAATTGGCTATCAAATAGTACTTGGGTGTCCGACTAACACCTTCTGCTGCGCGAACAAAACTATTAACTTCAGTTCCCGAAGACAAAGCAATCAACTTCTGAAGCTGATCTGCGACTTTATCGGACGGGAACTCTGATCCCACGGGGGGTTTGCGATTGCTAGGAATCTACAGGCAGCCTTTGGTCAGGACTCCCAAACTTTGGGATCTTTTAAGAATATAATTTTCCTTCATACTTTTGTTTAAATTTTATTAAAACCGTGCGTTTATTTGACCACCAAATTGATTGCCCATCTGAGGCGTACGACGATAAGTGGCATTAACCCCTACACCTGGGGTCTGAAAAGAACCATACATTTGATAACCCTGCCACGAGGCTGTCGTGGATCTATGCTGTGTCTATTGAGCGCCATTGGACCGAATTTATTAAGCTCCTTACATTAAGTATACGAGTCAACAACAGATTTTATGGACAGCACCGAATTTAAACCCGGAGAATGGATGCTAAAAATTGAACTCGAAATTGTTGAGAATGAGGATAAAACCTGCGATTTACTTTTTTCTTGGGATGATACAGACCCTGAGCTTCAACCCTGGACAGACTTATCGGATGAAAGACGTAGCGAAATAATGCTCGAAGCTTTAACTAAGGGACTAAATCAAGTCCCAGCATCAGATCCTTGAAACCACTTACGCTTTTGAGTAAACCATTCGGCAATGGTTGTAGGGTTTTGAGCGCCCTGTAAATGATCTGAAGGATCTGGTTCGCCTAAATCCATATCCCGCATAAAAGCATCAAGGCTGTCCTTAGGTAACTCACCGAGGATTGCTTGGCGACGAGCCTTCCTAAGCATCGCCTCTACCGAATGATTGCAGTTCGCCCATTTCTGAATCCACTGCATGTCCTTAAATTGGACTTCTTCCCCCTTTGCGATTCGCTGGCAAATAAACTCGACTTTGAGGCGAATGTTTGTAGACAGCATCGGCTCTAAGTCGACTAACCCAATCTAATCGAGGTATGAGTTCAAAACGAACCATACAGATTAAGCCCTAAGTTACATTATCTTCCGGATCCTTACCCGTTCTAATAACAATCTCAGCGCGTTTATAGAAAAAACTATCTGTTTTACCTGCTTTCTCTAACGCTTCTTTAACACGCCGCGATTTTTTTACCTGTTCTTTATCCACGCGGCGTTAACTGCGACTAAAAGTACTCTAAGTCGCGCAACGT
>Ga0194116_10000899_pt1 | contig 46853 bp, 36 predicted proteins | sample TA2MahsurfametaG_4_FD_148617 | JGI IMG/M metagenome (GOLD analysis project Ga0194116, IMG submission 148617) | Freshwater microbial communities from Lake Tanganyika, Tanzania - TA2015008 Mahale S9 surface | ecosystem: Environmental > Aquatic > Freshwater > Lake | place: Tanzania: Lake... | reverse complement strand
GTGGTACTGGTGTTTGGGGCTGATCCAGCGACGCGATAAAATTCCATGGAAACCAAGGTGTCATGGTGAACCATATTGCCCAATACCGCACGGGGAATGATGTAAGCAAAACGAGAAGTTTGGGTATCACGGATTGTGCTTGCAACCATGGGGCCACCCAATGTACCCGCATAAGAACCATCGCCTATTTTTACATATTGTGCAGAGGCTTCAGAACTAAAAACGAGTAAAATCAACCCCAATGTACACAATATGGCTTGCTTCAACTTCATCTTATACAAACCTACATGAATTTCATGAAGATGCCGTGCAGTTTTGCTTAATTTGCAGTGCCGTGCATAAGCAAGAACTCATACAGCAAATTCGTTTGAAACAATCCTATCTCTGTACCGGATTAGATACTCAAATAGAAAAACTTCCAAGTGTAGTATCCAAAAATGGTCAGGGATTGGTCGATTTCAATCGCAACATCATAGACGCCACAAGCCCATACTCCGTGGCCTACAAGATAAACACAGCTTTCTATGAACAGTACGGAAAAGCGGGTTGGGAATGGATGGAAGAAACCCTAAATCATTTGCCAAATGATACATTAAAAATTGCCGATGCCAAACGGGGCGACATAGGAAATACCAGTTCCATGTACGCCAAAGCGTTTTTTGATACTTTGCCTTTCGACGCAATTACAGTGGCACCCTACATGGGAGAGGATAGTTTGCGTCCCTTTTTGGAGTTTGAGAACAAGTGGGTGATTTGTTTGGCATTGACGAGCAATGCGGGTCACGCCGATTTCCAACTTGGAGAATATGAAGGTAAAAAACTCTACGAACGCGTGATTGAAACCGTTTGCAAATGGGGCAATGAAGAGAAACTCATGTTTGTAGTAGGTGCCACACGTGCTCAGTTGGTGCAAGAAATTCGGGCCATGATACCCAATCATTTTTTGTTGGTTCCAGGCGTTGGTGCTCAAGGAGGAAGCCTTCAGGATATTACCAAAGCGGCCGCAAACGAGGATGTGGGATTGTTGGTCAATTCATCAAGAGGCATTTTGTACGCTTCCTCTGGAGATGACTACAAAGAAGCCGCTGCCGCAGAAGCCCAAAAGTTGGCCTCAGAAATGGCTACTTTCCTGTAAAAAGATCGAAACCAACGCCTAATTGGATGCGCTCTAACGATGGCCCATTCAAAAAGTTGGCTTATCCCCGAGGTTTAAGTGGGCGTATTTCCAAATTCACATTGTGAAAATTTGGGGGCGATTCCAAGCAATAAATGATCTGCTGAGCCACATCTTGGGGCATTAACATGTTGTCGTGCGCTTTGATATTCTCGCTGTGTCTGAAGAAATTAGTTTTTACAGAACCGGGATAAACGCACGTAACTTTTACCCCAAAGTCGCGAACTTCCTTGTATAACGCATCACTGAATCCACGTACGGCAAATTTGGTAGCACAATAAGCACTCACTTGCTGATATCCCTCCAAACCGGCAATAGAAGAAATGTTGATGATGTGACCCAAGCCTTGCTGTTTCATGGTTGGCAATGCCAATCTGGTGGCATAAAACAACCCGGTTACATTTGTATCAAACATCTCATGCCACTGTTCAATGGGCAGTTCATCGCAATGACCAAAGTACCCCAATCCCGCATTGTTGATCAGGATGTCAATCTTACCATGTTTTTCTATGATTGTGCCGAATGCTTCGGATAGTCCCTCCCAATGCCTAACGTCTGCCGTTAAACACGTATAGTTGGGATGTGAATGGCTACAGCCACTGCGGCAAATGCCCACCACGAAGGCCCCTTTTTCCAATAATTGTTGAACGCATTCATGTCCAATTCCTTTGTTAGCGCCTGTGACAACGGCAATTTTATTTTGTAATTCCATGGTTTGATAATGACAATAAGGATAACAATGAGGACTCTTTTTGGTTCCAGTCCCAGTCCATTTTTTGGGCTTTGATTTGATGCCTTTCCAAAAAGTGCGAATACGATTTATCGTAGTACACCAGCAAGAGCTCTACCCATTTCTTGAGTTCTCCATTTTCTAAGGCGGATATTGCGGCTTGCTCATGCTGCCCGCCAAGGCGTTTGCGCAATTTTTGTGTTTGCTCTTTGAGGTCAGCCACCGGAAAGGATCCATACTCTAACAAAAGGCGTTGAATGCGGGTTTCGCGATCTATATTGAGCTCAATGAAACGGGCATTTTGCATGCCATCCCACAATCCTTGCGGCACAGCACAATGGCCTATTGTTCTACTTTCATTTTCAATAAACACCGGTTGATTTGGTTTGCAATGATGCAAAGCGGTGGCCACCAAATTTTCGAATTGTTCATTTTTGGGCTGAGGCGGTAACCCAAGTCCACCGAGCGCACTGCCTTTGTGGTTGGCAAGACCCTCTAAATCCACAACGTTGGCATTGGTATTTTTGAGTAAATGCAAGACTTCTGTTTTTCCAGTGCCTGTGTGCCCTGAAATGATCACATAATCGCGGTTGGTTTCAAGCGTTGAAAATACCCAATGGCGGAATGAGCGATATCCTCCCTGAATCATTGTAGCAGGCATTCCACTCCATTGTACCAACGTTGAGGCAATTTGGCTTCGCAAACCACCCCGCCAACAATACAGCAATAATTTTTTGTTCTCGTTTTTTGCCGTGGTTATTAGCGATTGATAATAGGTCTCGAATTTAGGGCCGATCAATTTTAAGCCTACTTGAACAGCCGCTTCGCGGCCCTCCATTTTATAGGTTGTTCCAACCAAAGCCCGCTCTTCATTTTTGAGTAAAGGCAAATTGATGGACCCCGGAATGTGTGCGCGCTCGAATTCTGCTTCGCTTCGAACATCAATCCAACAATAGGAGCCAGTGTGGGATAGCGCCTCTTCAATCGATAACGCTTTGATCTGGCTCATAATTTTACATGATTACTTCCAGTAAACTGCGATAGGCAAGTACATCATCACCGTATTTTGCCTTGGTTTTTGCTTGCAAAGCCGATGCGAATTTATCGCGGTATTGCTGATAACTGCCCATATTGGGCGCTGTGTATTGAATGGCATAGTTCACACCGTCATTGTCCTCAACCTCGGTGAGTAATTTGAGAATTTTGCATTCAGTGAAGCAGCCCGACTGCATAACTTCGGGTATGTGCTCCTCTTTCATCCATGCCAACCACTCCTCAGCCATGAGAGGATGCAGGTTGCAAGTGACGTTGTAAACAATCATGGTTATTGGGCGGAAATTCTGATGTTAAACCCTTCCATGATGAGGTTTGCCAACAGCTTTTTGCAGGCAGTTTCTGCCATTTTGTGGGCCTCCTCAGCAGAATCAGCGTCCAAATCCATGGTGATGAACTTGCCAATGCGAACATTGGAAGCGCTAGTAATACCAATTTTAGGTAGCCCGTTGGCTACTGCTTTTCCTTGGGGATCTAATAATCCTTTGAGGGGTAAGATTTCTATCTCGGCAACGAATTTCACAATACAAACCTACATCAAAATCCCCAAAAAATCGTGTATTTTGCAGGGATGATTTTTGCAAAAAAGCGAATGTTGAGTTTGGTAACAGGTGCACTGTTCCTTTTTGTTTCTTGTCAGTCAGGCTCTGAAACCAACGACACAAAAGCCCATACATCAGATTCTTCCCTTAATGATACTTTACCCATGCAGGCCAATGCCGGTTTATTGGGCACTGATTCTGGCATCGTGGTGAAAGAAATGCATAGAAATGCTACCCAGCTATTGGGTTTTTGGCAACAAATGCCTTTGAAAGACATCAAACAGGCCATCCAAATCAATGCGCCCTTGATTGTTAATCGCATTGTAAAAGACAAATACAAAATGGAAGGCGGCCTAACCGTGCTTTATAAAGAATTTCCCGATTTGGGCAGTGTGGATGTCTTTATCGGTATACCTGTTAAACCTATGTCCAACGAAAAAATGCCAACATTAACCGATGGGTTTGTTCTGGAAAATTTGCCATCGGCGAGCTTTTTCAAAGCCACAGTGAATGCAGAACCCGGTAAAACCCTCAACAGTTGGCGTAAGTTTCGCGCATGGATGCAGAAAAATGGGTTTTCCCAACCTTCAGACAATGCCAAAGACAACTTTCCTTACTTTGAATATTTTCAAGACAGTCGCAATGCTGAAATGACAACCACCGTGTCGCAAGCGGTGCTAATCATGAAAAAATCCTGATGAATATCCCCGCTTATCTCAACCCTGGCGACACCGTTGTGTTGATTGCACCGGCAAGGAGTGTTACTGCTCAGGATATTGGCGCGTTTCAAGATTGGACCACCGCTCAAGGGTGGAAATTGGAACTGTCGCCCAATTTGTTACATGTTCAAGATCAGTTTGCTGGAGACGATGCGTTGCGGGCCAAAGACTTGGCCTGGGCACTGTCACATCCAACCGCAAAGGCGATTTTTACCGCAAGGGGTGGTTATGGAGCCATGCGTACACTGGAAGCCCTTGAACAGCGCCATAACAATGTGGATCAATGGTTGTCTCACCAAACGCCAAAGTGGTTTGTGGGATTTAGCGACATGACAACCCTACATCTATTGCTGAATAAAAATCAATGGGCGAGTATTCACGGTCCAGTAGCTACCCAATGGGGACAAACACATTCATGGGTGAAAGAGAACGGTCAGCAGTTGTCGGATACCTTGTGCGGAAAAAGCACGCTATTGGCAGTGAACGCAAATCAAATAGCCAATCCCTGCCCATTTTCGGGAGAGCTCATCGGTGGAAATTTGAGTCTGATATTTGCCGCATTGGGCACACCTAACCAACCCGACACCACAGGTAAAGTGCTACTCATTGAAGATTTAGATGAGTATTTATATCACCTCGATCGGATGGTTAGATCATGCAAGTACGCCGGTATATTTGATCATCTAAAGGCTCTACTTGTAGGTAGTATGATCGACATGAAAGACAATGCCGTGCCCTTTGGCAAAACAGCCAGGGAAATCATTTCAGAGGCACTGTCAGATCGGAACTTTCCTATATTGTTTGATGTGGAAATCGGACATGACCATCGAAATCATTCGGTAAAATTGGGCGCAGATATTACCTTTGACCTTTTAACCCTTTCTCAGCAACCGTGATCTCATCAAAAACATACATCGCCCTAACCAAATTTGGCATTGTTGGTGGATTGAGTTTTTTGGTGGATATGACTGTGTACTATGGCATAGCCGTGTTTTTGCCCACCTATATCGCCAAAGCGCTGGGTATCATTGTGGCAACGGGGGTCAACTATAAGTTGAATTCCCTGTGGACGTGGGGTGTGAAAAAAGGGGATAACCCATATCAAAAACAGCAATCGGTATTGCGAAATTATTTGCTGTTGTATGCCATGAGCGGTTCTGTGAACGTAGTAACCAACGAAATCATGTTGTTTGTACTCCCCAACTGGGTTTTGCAATTGAATGTAGTTTTTCCAAGTCATACGTTGGCAGCAGCGGCAAAAAGCACTTTGATGGGTACCAAAGAACTGATATCGGTGAAAATCGATAAGTTGTTTGCTGTTTTGGTCGCAACGATTGTGGGTATGATGGTCAATTTTCTTGGCCAAAAATTGTGGGTGTTTGGGAAAAGTAAATCGCAAGGTTAAGAAAGCACCTGCGGAACCATTAACTTTGTGATTCATCATTCTTAATTTTTATTACAATGGCATGTACATCTTGTGGAACCAAGTCAGGCGGCGCACCCAGTGGGTGTAAAAGCAATGGCACTTGTGGTACCAGTGGTTGCAATGCATTGAACGTACACGACTGGTTTAAGGACATGGATTTGCCTACCGGACACAAACCCTTCAATGTGGTGGAAGTTCGGTTCAAAGGGTCCAGAAAGGAATTCTTCCGAAACACCAATAACTCAGAGTTGTACACGGGTGACTATGTATGTGTTGATAGTAGCATTGGCTTCGATATCGGCACTGTATCAGCCACCGGTGAAATTGTTCGATTGCAGTTGAAAAAATATCGCGTTCGTGAAGATTCCGAGGAAATGCGTAGCATTCAGCGCGTGGCCTCTGAAAAAGATCTAGAACGCAGAACAGAAGCTAAAAGCAAAGAAGATCAAACCCTGGAGCGCGCGCGAACTATTGCGTTTTCACTCAATCTCCAAATGAAAATTTCGGACATTGAAATTCAGGGCGATGGTAGAAAAGCCATTTTCTTTTATACGGCAGAAAGTCGGGTGGATTTCCGCGAACTCATCAAACGCTATGCCGATGAGTTCAAAGTGAAAATTGAAATGCGCCATATTTCCTACCGTGAGGAAGCCTCTCGATTGGGAGGAACCGGTGTTTGCGGACGTGAATTGTGTTGCAGCACATGGCTCACCGATTATAAACAGGTGAATACAGGGGCCGCGCGCGTTCAAAATTTGAGTATCAATATGGAAAAACTGGCCGGTCAGTGCGGTCGCTTGAAGTGTTGCCTAAACTACGAATTGGACCAATACGTGGAAGCGATAGATGCCTTCCCGAAAGCGAAGGTGGTGAAATTGGATACCGTTGCTGGAATGGCTTATGCCAGGAAGACAGACATCCTGAAAAAGTTGATGTGGTTTTCTTATGACGACAATCAAACTTGGGTTGCTTTGCCTGTGGCAACGGTCAATGAAGTGATGGAGGAAAATCGCAGCGGAAAGCAATCTGCGGCTTTGCAAGACTTGGCTCCAGCCAGCGCGATATTGGAAAAGGTGAGCAATGGCGTACAAGATCAGAATAATGATTTCATTGGCAACAACGAGTTGTTGCAAGATGATGAGTTTGCATTGATAAAGCGCGGCTCTGAGAAACGTGATGGCCGAGGCAATAATGACCGAAGAAGACGGGGTAACGATCGTAGAAACGACAGTCGTGGACCCCGCCCGGAGGGCGGCGGCAATAACCGAGGTCCTCGTGCGGATAACCGCGGCCCAAGACGGGAGGGACAGAATCGCGGCCCAAGGCCTGAAGGTGGCAATCGCGGCCCCCGTCCTGAGGGACAGAATCGCGGACCCCGCCCGGAAGGCGGAAATCGAGGCCCTCGTCCGGAGGGCGGCGCCAATAACCGAGTCCCGCGTTCGGAGGGCGGAAACCGCGGCCCAAGACCTGAGGGACCGGCAAGCACACCGACAGCCGAGTAATTTTTTCGAAGACGTAACAAAAGAGGCCCACCCCGCAGGGGTGGGCCTCTTGCATTTTATCAATCAATGTTGGCGTTTAGTGACTCAAATACATGCTTTTCTGCTTGTACAATTCGCGGAATGCGGCATCTTTGAGGTCTTTGATGAACAAGATGCTTTCACCGGTGCTCTTCATCTCAGGACCCAATTCACGACTCACACCGCGGAATTTGTTGAAGCTGAAAACGGGCTGCTTAATCGCGAAGCCAGAAGGGCGAGCGGGAATAGTAAAATCTTTGATTTTTGCAGCACCTAACATCACCTTGGTGGCCATGTTCACGTACGAGTAATCATAGGCTTTACATATGAACGGCACTGTTCTCGATGCCCGTGGATTCGCTTCAATGACATAGACTTTCTCGTCCTTGATGGCGAATTGAATGTTCATCAATCCGTGAATGTTCAGTGCATGGGCCAACTTTTCAGTATACTCCACCATCTGTTGCTGAACATTTTCGCTTAATGAGAAAGGAGGCAACACGGCACTGGAATCGCCAGAGTGAATACCCGCTGGTTCGATGTGCTCCATCATACCCAAAATGTGAACGTCCTCACCGTCACAAATACTATCGCTCTCCGCCTCTTCAGCCCGATCCAAGAAATGGTCGATCAATACACGGTTACCCGGCAAATCACCCAATAATTTTACCACAGCCTTTTCTAAATCTTCGTCGTTTATGACGATAACCATTCCCTGTCCGCCCAATACATAACTCGGACGAACCAACACAGGGTAACCCACCTCATTGGCAATTTTGATTGCCTCCTCGGCGTCAAGTGCTACCCCAAATTTTGGATAAGGAATGTCCAAAGACGCCAACATATCACTGAAACGACCGCGGTCTTCGGCAATATCCATGTTATCGTAACTGGTACCAATGATTTTTACACCCTTTTCGTGCAGTTTTTCGGCCAATTTGAGGGCTGTTTGACCGCCCAATTGCACAATTATACCTTCAGGTTTTTCATGTTGGATTAGCTCCCACAAATGTTCCCAGTAAACAGGCTCAAAATACAGTTTGTCTGCCATGTCAAAATCCGTACTTACAGTCTCCGGATTGCAGTTAATCATGATGGCCTCATAACCGGCCTCGCGAGCTGCCAGGATGCCATGTACACAGCTGTAATCGAATTCTATGCCCTGTCCAATGCGATTTGGACCGCTTCCCAACACAAAAATCTTCTTTTTATCACTCACGATGCTTTCGTTTTCGCCATCGAAAGTTGAATAGAAGTAATTGGTAGGACTAGGGAATTCCGCACTACAGGTATCTACCATTTTGTATACGCGGCGGATACCCAATGAAAGTCGCTTGTCACACACTTGCTCTGCAGTGGTGTTTCCACCCATCAACCAAGCAATTTGTTCATCGCTGTATCCTTTTTCTTTGGCGATTTTAAGCAAACTCGCCGGGATATTTTCTGGATTGTATCTACGGATTTCAGTTTCGGTTTTCACCAAATCGGCAATCTGTTCAAGGAACCAACGATCGATGCGGGTGATTTTTTGAACACTGCTGATGGGTACACCCAAAGCAAGCGCATCTTTTACTTGGAAAACGCGATTCCAACTGGCGTGTTCCATGCCATGAACCAATTTTTCCAAGTTGCGACTCACTTTGTTGCCATCGGCACCCAAACCGTGGCGAGAAATTTCCAAACTCTGACAGGCTTTTTGGAGGGCTTCTTGGAAACTACGGCCGATGGCCATGACTTCACCCACCGATTTCATTTGGAAACCAAGGCGTGTTTCAGCACCATGGAATTTGTCGAAGTTGAAACGCGGAATTTTTACAATTACGTAATCCAATGCCGGTTCAAAGAAAGCACTGGTGGTTTTTGTAACGGGGTTTTTAAGCTCGTCGAGGTAATATCCAATCGCCAATTTTGAAGCAATTTTGGCAATGGGGTAGCCTGTAGCTTTAGAGGCCAAGGCAGAACTTCTACTGACGCGGGGGTTAATCTCAATGGCGATGATCTCTTCGTCTACTGGGTTTACACTGAATTGCACATTGCAACCTCCGGCAAAAACACCCATACTTCTCATCATTTTAAATGCCATGTCACGCATCCGCTGGAAAGCAGTATCGCTCAAGGTCATTGCAGGGGCAACGGTGATAGAATCTCCGGTGTGTATGCCCATGGGGTCGAAGTTTTCTATGGTACAGATTACCGCGATATCGTCTTTGGAGTCGCGAAGCAATTCAAACTCATACTCCTTCCAACCCAAAACGGCTTGCTCTACCAATACTTCGTGCACTGGACTAGATTCCAGGCCATATTGAAGCGCACGGTCAAACTCCTCTTTTTTGTAAACGATGGCACCGCCTGTTCCACCCAAGGTGTAACTCGGACGGATAACCAGAGGAAATCCAATCCGTTGGGCAATTTCTTTGCCTTCCAAAAAGCTGTTGGCGATTTGACTTTTTGCTACACCAACACCCAATTCAACCATCAATTGTCGGAACTTTTCGCGATCTTCCATCTTGTCGATGGCCTCGATATTTACCCCAATGATACGACAGTTGTATTTCTCCCATATTCCCAATTCATCGCATTCTTTTGCTAGGTTCAAAGCAGTTTGTCCACCCATGGTCGGCAATACAGCGTCGATGTCTTGCTCTTGCAGAATTTTTTCGATGCTTTCGGGGGTCAATGGCTGCAGATAAACATGATCGGCGTTCATTTTGTCCGTCATGATGGTCGCAGGATTGCTGTTAATCAGCGTAACTTTGATGCCTTCTTCGCGGATACTGCGGGCTGCTTGTGATCCAGAATAGTCAAATTCACAAGCTTGACCAATGATAATCGGTCCACTGCCGATGATGAGTACGTGTTTGATTGAGGGGTCCTTTGGCATGATTCCAAAAATTGTACAAATTTAGGGCATCCAAACGGTAAAAGGCGCTTACTTTTCCACGAATTGCGATAATCTTGCAAAAAGAGGGGACTAGGCCAATAACAATGGGAGAATTAAATACTCCAAGAAGAACAGCCCCCAGTAGAACAAATAAAATCGTTTGATACTATCGGTCGATTGCAAATCTACGCGAGAAGACCTACCCCAGAAAAGGATGAGCAGAATGAGATGAACGAGTGCCGCAGCAATATGAACATCGATAAGAAACCAAAATAGACTGAGAATTAAGTATGACAAGCCCACGAGCCATTTCCCGGCAGACAGTGCTTTTTGTCGACTCCAAACCAAAGCCAAAGTTTTAAACCCATGGATTTGATCGCCTTGGGTATCTGGGATGTCCTTGAACCAAGCAATGCCCAGACTGAATGCCGTGATAAAAACGGTCAACGGCAACAACCATGGAAGCGCAACCACGGGCCAATCGAACAGTAAGGTAGCAAAATGGATCGAGATGCCAACGTTGATGAGCGGACCTCGAACCAAGGCAATTGCGGAGGCTGCCCAAACATGATGTCGTTTAAATTGGATGGGCGGCAGCGAATACATCGCACCAATGCCGGCAATGACTGTGATTAAAATGCCCAAGAATGGCTGAATCATCCACGAACCAAAAATAGCCATTAGGCCGCTAACGATGACAATGGTTTTGCCTTGGTGAAGTGAGAGTTCCCCGGAGGCGAGGGGTAGATGGGGTTTGTTGATTTTATCCAGTTCTACATCAACAATTTGGTTGAGCCCTGTGATAAAAATGTTACAGGCCAAACATACTGATAGGGTTGGAAGTAAAATGGATACAAAGCCCGTGATTGCCGCGTTGGCAACGGGAATAAATCCAACGACACGTGCGGTTAGATTGTGTGATATGAGCGATTGAGTGAGGATTTCTATCCCTTTAACGGGTAGTCCTGGGGTGCAAAAAATGAGCAAAAACAGGATGGCAGTAATGCTTATGCTTGAGCCAATGAGGGTGTGGGGTCGCGAAAATCGCCAAATCAAGGAAAGCATCTGTCAAAGTAACAACGAATCAAATGAATTTGTGTTACTTTGATTAATGGACAATCCCAATTCAATTTTGCTGTGGTGTATCGTCGCAATTGTTTTGGTCATTGGTGTGATTGTAACGTTGGAGAAAAGGCGTCCTCAATGGCAATTTTACCTGAGGAAAAGTTTGCACATTGTGGTGATTTTCGTTGCCGCGTTTGCTTCTGTTAACATAGAATCATGGTTGCTGCCTGTGATGTCTTGGGTGGCTTCTTTTGCATTGTGGTTTGCAATAAAGCGCGGTTGGTTTGAGGAGATTGTGGCGGGAGAGCAATCGAGAAAACCTTGGGGCATGGTTTATTTTTCCGTGGTATTTGCCTTGTTGACCTCACTGCCCTTTTTTTTGAAAGGATTAAGCACTCAACAAAACCTCTTGCTGCGATGGATGAATGGTTGGGCATTCTGCACGTTGGCTTGGGCCGATGGTTTGGCGGGAATGTTGGGCCGATGGTGGTCGTCTTCTTTGAGCGATCGTTCTAAATGGATTTTTACGCTAGAATCGGAGCGAAAATCTTGGTTGGGATTTGTTGTTTTTTGGTGGGTTGCGGTTTTGATAGGGGGGTTGATGTTGTGGGGATTGGGACGGGTAATACCAGACGCATATTGGGTTGGAGCGGTTGATTGGCCTCAGCTAGTTGTGTTTGGTTTTGTTGTGGCGATGGTAGAAATGATCTGTGGCAAAGGCTCGGACAACTTATTTGTTGTATTGGCTGTTTGGCTGTTTTCCGGAGCCATTTTCGTGGGATTGTTGGGGAAATCACATGCATTTTTTCTTCAAGGCACGGGGTTTTTGATAGTTTATTTATTGTTCTCTGTCTTTGTGGCTGTTGGGTTGTATAAATGGCGTGTTTTGGATAATACTGGTGCCGTAATGGCTTGGATATTGGCGTTTGTTGTTGTGATAATGGCGGGTTGGTCAATTTGGCCGTTGGTTGTTTTCTTGGGTATGGCAAGTTGTGTTGGCAGGTTAAGAAAAAAGGACGCAAGTTCTATTTTAGGAGATTCAAAAGATGGAAAACCCCGGGATCGTTGGCAGGTATTGGCCAATGGTGGATTGTATATGGGGTCTGCTGTGATGGTGTACATGGCAAAAATGGGCGCGGCCGAAATATTCGGTTTCTCCATCAGTCCTGGATTCGGGGAAAAGTGTAAGTTGTTGGCATTGTTCACCCTATCGGCGAGTTGTGCCGATACTTTGAGCAGTGAAGTGGGTCAATGGCTGGGCGGTGAGCCTCGAAGTATAATTAGCGGTAGACGACTGTCGAAAGGAGTTTCTGGCGGTGTAACAATGGCCGGTTTCATGGGGGCATTTTTTGGAGCGGTAGCCATTGCAATGTATGGTTTTCTCTCGGATTGGATAGAACTGCGACAAATCAAACACTGGGGTCAGTGGCAGATTTTTATTTTGATTGTGGGTTTTGGGCTGCTCGGCACGTTGATAGACAGTGTAATGGGTGATCTATTTCAGCGTAAATATACCAGGTTGGATGGTGTTTTGTCTGATGTCCCCGACAAAGAAAATGAAGCAATTGCCAAAGGTTTTAATTGGATGACTAACGACATTGTGAACGCGGTTACTGGCATTCTTACATTGTTGCTTGGGGGTCTTTACCTCTTTTAGGGATTGATTTCATCGAGTTTTGGGGGAATTGAAAAAAAATGGTGTTTTAGGCAACTGACACTTAAAGTTCATTGTCAATTATAGCGAAAAGTATACAAAAAAGGCTATCAAAATGAAGAAGTTCAACAAAACCAACAACATTCCATACTTTTGTAATGTGCGGAAGGGTGATTTGACAAAGATTACCAACTCCAACTTATTAGAAAAAGAATCTATGATGAATAATAGAATTAAGGGTTTTAGTCTGTTCTTGTTAACAGCGCTAATGACTGTTTCTCAATCACTTTCAGCCCAAACATTATCTCTTGTTTCGCAGACAAATGTCTCTTGTAATGGTGGCACAAACGGTAGTTTTGAACTACAAGTTTCTGGTGGATCACCGGGATTTAAATATAGTATTTATGGTGGTAGTCCTTTCCAATACTCCCCCATATTTAGCAATCTACCAGCAGCAACCTACATTGCTTCTGTAACTGATACCTTGGGCAATACGGATACGTTGCATGTTATCATTTCAGAGCCTGCAGTATCACTTACAGTTTCAACACCACTTAATAAACTTTCCAATGTTGATTGTTTTGGTAACAGTACGGGTTTTATCGAAGCGGTTGTTTCAGGGGGCACCCCTAATTATTCTTATTCTTGGAATACCACACCAACACAGAATACTGCAGTTGCTTCTGGTTTGAAGGCTGGCTCATACACTGTCACGGTAATAGATAATAATGGATGTACAGGTCAAAAAACAACAACAATTACAGAGCCCACCGCGTTAAGTGTCTCATCTACATCAACAACAAACGTTGATTGTAAAGGTAACGCAACCGGATCAGTAACTGTTGCGGGAGCTGGAGGAACAACCCCATACACATACAACATCGGAGGTGGTAGCTATGCCTCAACAAACACCTTTGGGAGTTTGTCTTCAGGTACCTATAGCATCGGTGTAAAAGATGCCAATGGTTGTACAAATACTGTGAGCATTACCATCACTGAACCATCAGTACTTAACCTTACCGCTACCATCACAAGCCCAGTTTGTTACAATGACAAAACAGGGGTGATTGCTTTAACAGCAACCGGTGGAACATCGGCCTATTCTTATCGCGTGGATACAACTTGGTTAACCCCAACCTCGACCTATACAAGTACTACTACCTACAACAACAAATACGAAGGAAAATATACCGCAGAAGTAAAAGATGCCAATGGTTGTTTAGACACTGTTCAAGTCACCATCAAGCACGTGGACTTGGTTAAACCAGTACCCGTACCGCACAAAATTCTAACCGTTTATTTGGGCGCGTTGGGCACTGTGTTTGTATCAGCGAATATGTCGGACAGTGCCTCCTCCGACAACTGTGCAATTGCATCGCGGTCAATTAGCAAGACAAGTTTTAATTGTACCAATGTTGGATACAATACGGTGAATTTCAAGGTAGTGGACATAAATGGCAACCGAGACAGTGTCAATTACATCGTCAACGTCCTCGACACCACCAAACCCAACTTAAATACCAGAGATTTTACTTTATACCTCGACAACAGTGGTTTGGCAACGTTGGCAAAAGACAGCGTGGACCTCGGCACAGCAGACCAGTGTAATACTGTAACCACGTCGCTCTCTCAAACCCTATTCAATTGTTTGAATTCTGGTTACAACAACACCCAAAATAAAGTAGTATTTACCGCAACGGACGCCAATGGCAACACGGCTACGGATACATTGATCATCACTGTGCTTGATACTATTAAACCAACCTTGGTGTTGAAGAACGTATCCCTATACCTTGATGTAAACGGCAAAGCCAACTTAACAACCGCTGATTTCGATAATGGTAGTTATGATAATTGTAACATTGACAGCCTTTATATGAGCGACAGTGCATTTGACTGCTCTCAAACGGGCGTAAATGTGATTACAATTACCGCAGTAGACCCCAGCAGAAATCGCAGCAGTTCTACCATCAACGTTACCGTTTATGATACCATCAAACCAACGCTCCAAGTGAAAAACCACACGGTTTATCTTGACACTACCGGAAATGGTTCGATGACAAAATTGAATGTGGTTGCCTTGCTTTACGATAATTGTGGCATTGATACGCTGGATGTAAGCAAGTTGAATTGGACAGTTTCAGACACAGGCGTGAACAATGTGTTGGTATGGACCCAAGACGCTTCCGGGAATAAAACCGGCCCATATACAGCAATAGTAACCGTTATTGCCAAAGACACCGATGGCGACGGTATCCCAGATTTTGTGGAAGGATCTAAAGATACCGATGGTGATGGTGTATTTGACTATGCCGATATGGATGCAGACAACGACGGTTTGCTGGACTTTATCGAAAATGAAAATCGCGACATTGCCATGGACTTTGATGGCGATGGTATACCCAACTTCAAAGACTTAGACAGTGATAATGACGGTATTTTTGATATCTATGAAGTAGACGGTTCTGATTCCGATAACGATGGAATCGCGGGAACCAGTCCTGTAACTGTAAATTCAGCGGGTGTTCCCATCATTGCTAACGGCGGTACAGGCTATAATGAAATTGATACCGACGGCGATGGTAAACCTGATTACAAAGATCTGGACACAGATGGTGACGGTATTGCCGATAAAACTGAGGGTGTTGCTGACCCAGATGGCGATGGTATTGGCAATTGGAGAGATATAGATTCTGATGGCGATGGTATCGATGACAATATCGAAGGAGCCGTTGATACAGATGGTGACGGTGTTGCAGATTTCCTTGATACAGACGCAGACAATGATGGAATCAGTGATAAAATTGAAGGAACTGTAGACACGGACGGCGACGGAACTCGCGACTGGCGCGATTTAGATTCTGATAATGATGGTATCAACGATCAAACAGAAGGTAACATTGATACAGATTCTGATGGTACAGTAGATCGATTAGATCTTGACTCAGACAATGATGGCATCCCAGACAGTGTAGAAGGCAGAATTGATACCGACGGTGATGGTCGTGGAAACTGGCGTGACCTTGATTCAGATGACGATGGTATTCAAGATAGCTTTGAAGCGGGTAGCAACCCTGCAACCCCAGTGGATACCGACGGTGATGGTAAACCCGATTATTTGGACTTGGATTCTGATTCTGATGGAATTCTTGACAGCATAGAAGATGTAGTTGATACAGATGGCGATGGCATTTCAGATTTCCGTGATGGAGATTCGGATGGTGACGGTATTTCGGATTTGATCGAAGGAACAATAGACACAGACGGTGACGGAACGGGCGATTGGCGTGATCTGGACTCTGATAACGACGGTATCAGCGACAAAAAAGAAGGATACATCGATTCTGACGGAGATGGAACCGGTGATTGGCGCGATCTGGACTCTGACAACGACGGTATCACTGATAAAATTGAAGGAACCGTAGATTCAGATGGCGATGGCAAACCCGATTATCTCGATTTGGACTCAGATGGCGATGGCATTTCCGATAACATTGAAGGAGTTGTAGATACCGATGGTGATGGAACTGGCGATTGGCGCGACCTAGACTCTGACAATGACGGAATCTCCGACAAAATTGAAGGTACAGTGGATACAGACATAGACGGTATCGGCGATTGGCGTGACCTCGATTCGGACAACGATGGTATTTCTGATAATTCTGAAGGTACTGTTGATACAGACGGCGATGGCACCGGCGATTGGCGGGATTTGGATTCAGACGGCGATAATATTCTAGACAGTACAGAAGGAACCGTTGATACAGATGGTGATGGAACAAGCGATTGGCGCGATTTGGATTCAGATAATGATGGTATCGCAGATAGCACTGAAGGCACCAACGACTTTGATGGTGATGGTATTGGCAACTGGCGCGATTTGGATTCTGACGGCGATGGAATTGTTGACAAAACCGAGGGTACAGGAGATAAAGATGGTGATTTGGCAGGTAACTGGTTGGATTTGGATTCTGATGGTGATGGTATTTCTGATAAAATTGAAGGAACTACCGATACCGATGGTGACAGTGTGGCAGATTACCTAGACACAGATTCAGACAACGATGGTATTTCGGATAGTATCGAAGGAACCACGGATACTGATGGTGATGGTGTGGGCGATTGGCGTGACCTCGATTCAGATAACGATGGTATCAATGACAAAACCGAAGGCACTGTAGATTCTGATGGTGATGGTATCGGTAACTGGCGCGATTTGGATTCTGATGGCGACGGTATCGATGACAAGACTGAAGGAACTACCGATACCGATAATGATGGTCAGCCCGATTACCTCGACCTCGATTCAGATAACGATGGAATATCCGATAAAATTGAAGGATCTACGGATACGGATGGTGATGGCGTAGGCAACTGGCGCGATCTAGACTCTGACAATGACGAATTGTTAGACGGCGATATTCAAGAAGGTCTGGCCGACAGTGACAAAGACGGTATCCCCAACTATATAGACCCAAATTACTTTATCCCAGAGGGTATTTCACCAAACGGTGACGGTATTAATGATGTGCTTTATATCCGCGGCTTGAAAGCCAAAGTGTTCTCTCAAGCGACATTGTTGGTATTCAACCGTTGGGGTCAGGTTGTGTATGAATCTAACGGAACCTACAAAAACGATTGGAATGGCGTAGGTACAAATGGTGATACACTGCCCGAAGGCATCTATTACATCGTATTTAAATATGGATCAACCACAGTTGATAGAAACATTTACATCAAAAACTAAACGAACGAACAACCATGAAATTCATGATAAAAAATAAGTTGAAATGGGTGATGTTAGTGGCTTTGGCCACCGTGGTGCCCGTGTTCGCTCAACAAGAGCAAATGTACACCCATTACGATTTCAATTCGCTTGCGATGAACCCAGCCTATGCAGGTTCGAAGCGCACCCTAGTGGCGAGTGCATTGAACCGTACTCAGTGGGCTACCTATCCTGGGGCGCCGAATTATCAGAGTCTAGCACTTCACTCTCCAGTTTCTCAAGCACCAGCATTCAGAGACTTTGCCGTTGGATTGAATTTTCAAACGGGCAAGATTGGAAAATTTGAAGTGGCTTCTCCTTTCTCTGAAACTGAGTTTGCGGCTAATATTGCTTATAACAAAGAAATAGCAAGAGATTTGAGATTGGCTGTTGGATTGAGATTGGGGGCCTTTAATTATTCTGCCGAATTGTCTAAACTGAAAGTGCAAAACCCCGGTGATGTTACCTTTAATAACAATGACTACGCCATCACAGCGCCCATGACCGGTTTCGGTGTTTACCTCTACAGCGACAAGTATTTTGCGGGTGTTAGCTCACCACGTATGGTGTTTATCAACGAGAGAACAGCGCCCAGCGGTGTAAATCTGGATTATGTAAGTCAAATGCACTACTATGCCATAGCGGGTGCCGTTTTTGATTTGTCAATGGACTTAAAATTAAAACCTACAACCCAAGTGAAGTTCGTAAATGGCGCAGCAATGCAAGCAGATGTGAATTTGCACCTGATCTACAACGACTTTGGTTCAATTGGTGGATTTTATAGAACCGGTGGCGATATCGGATTTATGGTAATGGCACAACTGAATCCTAACTTCAACCTGTTGTACTCGTTCGATAGCAAAACCTCTCCACTAAATGAATACGTGAGAGGTTCACATGAAATCGGTTTGCAATACATGATCACACCCAAAGAAAATAGTAGGGTAAAAGTTCCACGCTATTTCTAAAAAATTCTAGTCGCACAACGATGAATCTCATAAAATACACAACCATCCTGACCTTTGGTTTATTGAGTCAGGTTAGCCCTGTTTTTGCCCAAAAGAAATTGGCAAATGACATCTATACCTACAATTACGCCGGAATCATTAATAAGAATAACGGCAAGGCCATTGCAAAAACAGCGGATTATCCCAACCAACGAGCATTGGCATTTTCTCACTCTCAAGTAGAAAACAATCAATTGGCTTTTGAAGCCTATTCTGAGTTGTTTTCGAAATATGGTGATAAAGTGGATGCGTTTGATAAACTTTGTTTTGCCCTTGCTGCAAGAAAAGTTGAGAATTATCTCCTATCAGATAGTTTATTAATTGTTTTGAAGTCAACGGAGTATGGAGATAAACCATTTTTTCCTGAATTAAATTCTGAATTCGCAGCTCAAAATGCCGGTGCCGAAACGTATTGGCCTGAAAATGACTTCTCCGAGTTTTATATGTTGAAGCCATTCAATAGCAATACTGGATTGGGTGAATATGCCTTGGTTCCAGACAAAAAAGGCAATGCGTATTACTCCACGCACATTGAAAAGGGATTGAAAAAGTCTGTCTCTCTATGGCATGAACAACCCTATTACCAAATTTATAAAGCGCGATATTCAGATAGTTTTTTGGGTCAAGGAAAAGAAATCACCAATAACAAATCAGTGGCCCATCAGCACGTAAGTTTTGTAGATCCCAATACAGGTTTTATTTACGTTACACGCAATGCAAAAAAGAAAAATGCAAAGCGTGAACGTGTGCTCCAAGTTTTTGCAATGCGTCAAAACCCCGTAACCAAAAAATGGACAGAAATTCCTTTTCAACTCAACAACGCTGACTATTCTGTGGCAGATTTGATCATCTCTCCAGACGGAACCAAAGTGGTTTTTGCCTCAGATATGCCCGATGGCTTTGGTAAGTCAGATTTGTATGAAGCCCCCATTATTCAAAATGACGAGAAAGGAATTAAAATTGGTGACGTTAAAAATATGGGTGCAGAAATCAATACCGTGCTGCGCGATAACTTCCCCAGTTACAGTGATTCTGGACAATTCTACTTCTCATCCGATGGCCACCTTGGTTTCGGTGGATTGGACATATTTTTTGTAGACGCCGCAACGGGTGCGATCATCAATGCGGGTAAACCCATCAATTCGAATTACGATGATTTCGGTGCACAAATTCATGACAGAGACGCTTGGGGTACCATCACTTCTAACCGTAGCTCAAAAGGCGTCGATGATAACCTTTACTTCTTCCGCTGGGTTGGTCCAACAGAAGAAGAAATGGAAGCGGAAAAACCAAGTCCTGTTATTGTTGAGATTGTAGATGCAGAAACCGGGTTGCCATTAAAAGGTGCCGAAGTAGTACTCGACAATTTAAATGATGCAGAGATTGGAATCAAAGGGGTGACCGATGAAAAAGGCATGTTCACCTTCAGCGATATTTCCGCAGAAGAATCAAATCCCAACCTCCAGGTGACGTCACATCCTTGTGGATATAGATATGCAACTGCTGACAGTGTTGTAGACTTACCAGACGGTGGTAGAAAAATTGTACTTAAAGCAAAAGCCTATAAAATTGATGATGATTTGGGTAAATTATTTGACATTAAGCCCATTTATTACGCAAGCGCAAAATTTGAAATTACTGAAGAAAGTAAAGTTGAATTGGACAAATTGGTTGTAATCATGCAGGATAACCCTGGACTGAGTGTTGAACTCGGGTCGCATACAGATAGTCGTGCTTCTGTAGTCTACAACCAAAAGTTGTCTGAAGATCGTGCTTTGGCGGCTTATAAATATGTCGTTAATCGAGGTGTGGCGGTAGATCGTATTGGATACAAAGGCTTTGGTGAATCGAAGCTCATCAACAAATGTGCTGATGGTGTGACTTGTTCCGATGACATGCATGCACAAAACAGAAGAACGGAATACATCATTCGTGCTGTTGTGCCTTGTAACGACAAACCAGTGACCATCGAGCCTACAGCTGTAGATTCGGCAGCGCCTGCAGTTAAGGCGTCAGATGCTGCATTGGCAGACATATCACAAACGAACATGATTTGTGGTGATGCCGATGCTGATGGTATTCCTGATTACTTGGATACGGATTCAGACAATGATGGATTACCCGATGCATCGGAAGGTAGAGGAGATGTCGATAAGGATGGCTTCCCCAACTTTTTGGATCGTGATTCTGACGGTGATGGTATCGCCGATGGTATCGAAAAGACAGGCGATGTTGACAAAGATGGCAAAGCCAATTACCTAGATACGGATTCTGATGGCGATGGTATAGAAGACAAAATTGAAGGGGTAAAAGACTTTGACAAAGACGGACAAGCAGACTATCTGGATACAGACTCAGACAATGACGGTATCGCAGATAAGTTGGAAACTGCCGATGATTTGGATAAAGATGGCGTGGCCAATTATCGCGACCTTGATAGCGATGGCGATGGAATCAATGACAATGTAGAAGGTAAATTGGATATTGACCATGACGGAAAGCCCAACTTCTTGGATCTGGACAGCGATGGCGACTCAATCCCTGATGCGATGGAAAAAGGCAAAAGCAACAATCCTGTAGATACAGATTCAGATGGCAAACCCGATTATTTGGATACTGATTCCGATGAAGATGGTCTGCCTGATAGAGTTGAGGCTCCAGCTTGTTTGCCTGGTCAGAAGATGGATAATGCACCTGTTTCAACAAATACAAACAATAACATTTCGAATATCTATCCCGCTCCTTCAAAAGTGTTGACGACCCCGGCACCTCCGGTTTCTGTGGTTAAACCGACCCAAGGGGTGAAGGTAGAATACCGCATTCAATTTGTTATCTCAAAGCAACAGATGGATAAAAAAGCATTTGAAACTAAGGGTATTGGTGCTGTGTATGAATACAAACAAGGTGAATATTACAAATACTGCACCGCCAAAGTATTTAACTCAGAGGCAGAAGCTGCAGCCGAAAAGGCCCGCGTTCGCGCTTTGGGTTATGCAGATGCATTCATCGCCGGATTCCAAAATGGCGTGCGTGTAAAATAATGCAACGAATTTAACCTGTTGAAAGAGGGGGCATAGCCCCCTCTTTGTTTTTGTAATCCCCAATAAATTCTCCGTCGATTTCCTTTAATTTAGCCGTAAATGATGGGTATATCAATACCAAAACACCCCAACAACCAAAATATGCCCAAATGGGTTTGGTTTATTTATGTCCTCGCAGTTTTGGTTGTTTCTGTCAGGAACCTATCCCTGCCTTGGGGTGATTTGTTTGCCGATGGAGGGTACTACAGTCACTACAACAATTATATCATCTTCAAACAATCGTTTTTTCACCTGCTCGATCTCAAGAATCTATACATTCACTACCCCCAAGAACAATACGATCTCTTCAAATATCCACCCACATTCGCACTTCTTTTTGCACCGTTTTCATTGCTTCCAGATTTTGCTGGGTATACATTGTGGACGGCCCTTAACCTTTTGCTGCCATTGATAGCGATTCAGCGATTGCAGGGTGTTTCTAATAGGGGTAAGGTTGGTTTTGCCGTAGTTCTGCTGCTGGAGGCAATTACGAGCGCTTTAAATAGCCAAAGCAATGGATTGATGTTGGGTTTGTTGTTGTTAGCCTTCGTATCATTACAACACCAAGAAACGACCAAAGCCATCATTTTTATTGCTCTTACAGCCTACATTAAACTGTTTGGAATTTTGTTTTTTGCGCTATTTCTCTTGTTTCCAAATACGTTGAAACAATCCATCTGGCGGATACCTTTGGTGATGGGGATGCTGTTTTTATTGCCCTTGCCAATCCTCGGTTCGGGTTTGCTACGACAATATCAAGCGATGTTCAACTTACTAGCCCATGACCACGGTTTTTTCGTTAAATATTCTGTGATGGGATGGTTAAAGCAATGGTTTGCGTTAGAACCCAACAAAAATCTCGTGCTGATACTGGGGTTAATCATTCAAGCTTTACCGCTGTTGTATTTTGCGGTTCGATCGCTGTGGCGCCTTAAGTCTCTGATCGATATAAGTCCCTCAGTATTGAGGAAATTTCAATTCCTCTACGCTGGCTCATGGCTCATATGGATGGTTATTTTCAATCACATGGCTGAATCCGCCACCTATGTAATTGCCGTGGGGGGTGCCGCGCTCATTTTTACTCAATTGTTTTTTAGTGAACATCAGCCCCCAAATTTTGAAACTTCTGCGGGCTTCCACCTTATAAGAAATGCTCGAAAAAGCCATGTTTTATGGCTGTTGTGCTTGACTTCAATGTTGTTGTTTACCGTTTTAGGTCCAACCGATGTTTACCCCAAAGCTCTCCGTTTTTGGATTGTTGAAACGGCCCAACTGAAAGCGTTTCCGTGCATCTTGATTTGGTTTATGACAACGGTTGAATTGGTTAGTTCATTAAAATCAACCAAAAGTTAAGGTTGACTTCGGTTCAACAACCAAGTATCCAAAGAGATTTTCCCTGGGCCCACTTGCATCGCATAGGCGAAAAGGGCCATGTAAACCATCGACAGTTCTTTGTCATCGATCGGATCTCCGCTGTGCGCTCCAAAGGCTGCAACAGCCATGGTGAACATCACAAGTCCGGCTGCAAGCCGTGTGCGGTAGCCAACAATGATGAAAAGTGGTGCCACAAATTCTCCGATGACACATAGTGCCAAGGAAACCGTAGGCCCGAGTCCCAGGAAATTGTAAAATTGGATGTCCCCTGCGCCCATGAGTTTTTCCATCTTCGGAAATCCATGTCGAATCATTAACAGAGAAATGAAGATGCGCATGAGGAGCAATCCTCTTTCTTGATGGTGTAGTGTGTATTGCTGGTATAGATTCGCATTGCTTCCAGAGAATAGGGCGATGAAACGGTTTTTCATAGGTTTGTGTAGAGTGATTTCATTGCAAGTATAACGCATTAGGATTTTCCTGCACCCTATTCAACAAAAAAGGGAGGCGAAGCCTCCCTTTTTTATGTACAAAATTTAAATCTGTATGTAACGCAAATTAACGACGGTTGCGGTTGTCACGACCTCCGTCGCGACCGCCACGACCTCCATCACGACCACCACGACCTCCTTCAGGGCGGGGAGCACGCTCGCGCTCAACATAACCCTCAGGCTTCGGTGTCAATGATTTCATGCTCAAGCGGAACTTACCTGAACGTTGGTCAACTTCAACCAATTGAACAGTAACCTCTTGTCCCTCTGTGAAAACACCTTCCATGGTCGCAACGCGATCATAAGAAATTTCACTGATGTGCAACAAGCCGTCTTTACCAGGCATGAATTCTACAAAGGCACCGAAATCAGTAATGGTTTTAACTTTTCCTGTGTAAGTACCACCTACTTCAGGAATCGCAACAATGCCATTAACAATCGCTACTGCAGCAGCCATGCTATCTCCATCGTTTGACAAAATTTCTACATAGCCCTTACCATCGCGCTCTTCAATAGAGATGGTAGTACCTGTGCGTGCTTGAATGTCTTGGATAATTTTACCTCCTGGGCCGATAACAGCACCAATGAATTCTTTATCAATAACAATCATCTCAACACGAGGGGTATGAGGCTTCAATTCAGGTTTGTAAGAAGTGATGGTTTTGGCCATTTCACCCAAAATGTGCATACGACCATCTTTGGCTTGCTTCAAGGCTTGTGCCACCATTTCCCATTTCAATCCGTTGATTTTGATATCCATCTGACAAGCAGTAATACCTTCAGTAGTTCCAACCACTTTGAAATCCATATCTCCCAAGTGATCTTCATCTCCCAAGATATCAGTCAGAACGGTGTAACGACCTGATTCGTCGGTAATCAATCCCATAGCAATACCACCAACGGGCTTTTGTAATTTGATACCTGAATCCATCAATGCCATTGAACCTGCACAAACAGTAGCCATTGAAGATGAACCATTTGATTCCAAAATATCACTTACAATACGAATTACATAGGGAACGTCGGTTGGCAACATGGCTTTCAAACCACGCAACGCCAAGTTTCCATGACCGATTTCACGACGTCCAGGACCGCGATTAGGACGTACCTCACCGGTTGAAAATCCAGGGAAGTTGTAGTGCAACATCAAACGACTATGTCCGTGCAACATCGGCGCATCCAACAATTGCTCATCCAATTTACCACCCAAAGTAACGGTGGTTAAGGACTGAGTTTCTCCACGAGTAAATACCGCAGAACCGTGTGCTGCGGGCAAGTAATCAATTTCGGTGTAAATAGGGCGAACTTGGGTGGTAGAACGACCATCCAAACGACGGCCACTATCCAAGATCATTTCACGCATTTGGTTGTATTCCGCTTCATGGAAATATTTTTTCGCCAAGCGTACCATGCGCGATTCTTGTTCGTGGCCTTCGAACTGCTTGCAGTACTCGCTGATGATGGCTTTGAAAGAAGCAGTACGCTCGTTTTTGGGTGCGCCGCTTTCAGCTACTTTGCGAATATCAGCAGACGTTTCAGCGATTACGCGCTCACGCAACTCAGCATCATTGTCTTCGTGGTTGTACTCACGCACGGGCTTGCGACCACCCATCTCAGCCAACAATTCCATTTGGGCAGCACACTGTAATTTCACCGCTTCATGACCGAATTTCAAAGCTTCTAAGAATTCCTCTTCTGAAAGCTCTTTCAACTCACCCTCTACCATGTTCAAGTCATTGGCTGTTCCACCCACAAGCATATCGATGTCAGACTTTTCCAACTCTTCTTTGGTAGGGTTAACGATGAATTTACCATCGATTCTACCTACGCGAACCTCAGAAATAGGTCCCAAGAAAGGAATATCTGTCAACATCAATGCAGCAGAAGCCGCCAACCCTACGTAACTATCTGGAAGAATGTTGTCGTCTGAAGAAATCAATGTCAACATCACCTGGGTGTCGGCATGGTAATCTTCCGGGAAAAGAGGACGCAAGCAACGGTCTACCAAACGAGAAATCAAGATTTCATAGTCTGACAAACGCGCTTCACGTCGTAAGAAGCTACCGGGGATACGACCAACGGCTGCAAATTTCTCTTGGTAGTCAACGCTCAATGGCAAGAAGTCTACGCCTTCTTTTGCATCGTAATTCGATACAACAGAGGCCAAAATCATGGTTTTGCCAACTTTTACTACGCAGCTACCATGGGCTTGGCGGGCCAATTTACCGGTTTCAATCTCGATGATCTTACCATCGCCGGTGTCGAATTGTTTTTTGTGTATTTTAAACATTGTCTTATAATTTCTGAAATAAAAAGCCCCGCTTCGCGTTGCGAACGGGGCTTTTCTTTAATCGTAAAAAGTTAAAAGAACTAGACTTACTTACGCAAGCCCAATTCTTTGATCAACGCTCTGTATTTGAAGATGTCTTTCTTCATCAAGTAGTTCAACAAGCTTCTACGCTTACCTACTAACTTAATCAAAGACAATTCCGCGCTCTTGTCTTTGCGGAATTCCTTCAAGTGCGCACTGATGAAATTGATTCTCTCAGTGAACATGGCAATCTGTCCTTCAGTGCTGCCGGTATTGGTCGCAGCGCCTCCGAAGGTGTTAAAAATTTCTTTCTTTCTTTCAGCAGTTAAATGCATGGCTATCTCAAATGGGAGGCAAATATACAAAAACAATTTGAGTAAATGTGGATATTCTTGTGAAAAAGTTTGAAAAAGGCTTCGCTATCACGCCATACAAACCTCGATGAGGTCATCTGTGCTTTGAACTACCTTTGCATTATCCATGCGTGAACTATTTTTTTTAAATCAATACCTCGTTAAATATGGCAAAATGATGGTTTGGGGCATATTGTTTGTCTTTTTAACCAACGTTTTCTCTGCATCGGTGCCAGTCTTGGTGAGATTGGGGCTCGACGAGGCATTGAAACAATCTCTGTGGATTACTGGACAGGCAGATTCACTCGCTTCCAAAGTCATTTTTCAAACCGCGCTGGCCTTTGGACTAGGAATACTTTTGGTTGCCATTGTTCGAGGGGTTTGCATGTACTACATGCGCCAAACCCTCATTGTTGTATCGAGGAAAGTTGAATATGACCTGAAAAATCGACTCTACAGCAAATACCAAAAATTGGGTGAACCGTTCTACCGGAAGCACATGACGGGTGACTTGTTGTCAAGAATGAGCGAAGATGTATCTAACGTTCGGATGTACATCGGACCGGCCATTATGTATTTCGCCAACATGATTTTCACCTTCGTTGTGGTGATTTATCAAATGCTTCAAGCCAATGCATCACTCACAATTTGGGTATTGTTGCCCTTGCCAGTGCTGTCCTATTCCATTTATCAGGTGAGCCGCAGGATGAATTTGGGCAATAAACTCATTCAAGAACAACTGTCTCAAATCACCGCGAGCGCCCAAGAAACGTTTGCAGGAATCCGAATTATCAAATCGTTTGGAATGGAATCTACCTTTAGCACCAAATTTCAAGCGGAAGGTGAAGAATACAAACTGCGAAACATGCGCTTGGCCAAAATAAATGCCCTATTCTTCCCAATGATGCTGCTTTTGATGGGGCTTAGCACCCTGATTGTCATTTATTTGGGAGGTAAAGAGGTAGAAAAAGGAGCCTTTACTCCTGGTAACTTGGCCGAATTTGTCATCTATTTGAATATGTTGATTTGGCCCGTGGCGAGTCTCGGTTGGACAACCGCACTGGTGCAAAAAGCGGCAGCAAGTCAAAAACGCATCAATGAATTCCTCACAGCCGAAGAGCATCAAACCGAAGGAGGAAAACCATTCGAACTGAAACAAGACATTACCCTCGACAAAGTAACTTTTACCTATGAGGGCAAATTACAACCTGCGTTGCGAGAAGTTTCGCTGAAAATTCGTCAAGGTGAAATCATCGGCGTTACCGGTAGAACGGGATCGGGTAAATCTACACTGGCACAATTGCTGGCAGCCATGTATTATGCATCAGAAGATACAAACCGAATTTTGGTTGATGGCGTGCCAATGCAAAACATCGATTTACAAGATTTCCGTCGCCACTTGGCTTATGTGCCCCAGGATGTTTTTCTGTTTTCTGAGACCATTCGCGATAACATTGCATTCGGAATAGAAACGGGAGAGATTGCCGATGACGAACTTCAAAAAGCGGTTTCAGCAGCTTGTCTTGAAAAAGACATTCCCCAATGGCTAGAAGGACTGAATACGATGCTTGGCGAACGCGGTGTTAGTCTTTCGGGTGGACAAAAACAGCGGGTTGCCCTGGCACGCGCGCTTGTCAAAAGAGCAGAATTGTACGTGTTGGATGATTGCTTGAGTGCGTTGGATGCGGAAACGGAACGACATATTATTGATCACTTATCGCAATGGCTCGAGAATTCTACCGCGATTATAGTGGCTCACAGGATTGCTCCGCTGAGAATGGCGAATCGCATTGTTGTGCTCGAAGATGGTGCCATCATTGATGTGGGTACCCATGAAGAATTGTTGCAGCGCTGTGAATATTATCGCAATTTGAATGAAAGCCAAAGTGCTGAATTCCAATGAAAAGCGGTCATCAAGCGTTAAATTGACACTTGTTTTTGATTTTATCTTAGATTTGTGTGCAGAACCTCAATAATTTTTGCATATTTGCCAAGAGATTTGAGTTCTCGAATTAAAAAGAAGATGATGCAGGAAGAAAACTACAACAGAGATTCGCAAGAGGAAATCTATTCAAAGCGTGTACGTGCTGGTAAGCGCACTTACTTTTTTGATGTAAAAGCCACAAGAAATAACGACTATTACATCACCATCACAGAAAGTAAGCGCAGCAAATTCGATGACGGCAGTTTTGTAAAAATGAAAATCCATTTGTACAAAGAGGATTTCAACAAGTTCAGCGATGGCTTGGCAGAGACCATTGGTCACGTAAAAACTACCTTGTTGCCTGAATACAACTTTGACGAATACGACCGTCAGGACGACGATTATCAATAGCACTTCGGCTGTATCAGCCCCGAAGACTCATTTACTTTTTCTGTATCACCGGAATTAGCCTTGGCTTTTCCTATTTTTGCGTCGTGTTCAAACGTGTCTTTATTTATGGCTTGGCATTCGGCTCGTTGAGTGCCTCTATGCTGTTGGTGCAATACCTCAATGGATTGTACAAAACAACCTCTTTCATGGCATTCTTTCCGATGTTTTTCAATTTGGTGATTCCAGGTATCGGGGTGTATCTATTTGTGAAGAGTTTGATGCACATGCAAACCGATAAACCCATTAACATGGGAAAAGCCTTGTTTTTCTCATTGATGATGGCTTTGGTGATGGCGGCAACCAACATCGCAGCGTATCAACACATTTACCACAATAAAACAGAGATCATTCAAGATTGGAAGAAATTGCAATATGCCGCTATCGATAGAAACGTAGATAAAGACAGCAGCATCTTAGCATCGGATAAATCCAAACAAAAGTCTTTAATGAAAGACAACTTCGATGTAAAGATATCTCCATCGTCTTTCGGTGGATTTGAGTTGATGATGTGTGTGTCTACAAGCATGGTTGTGGCATTGATGGTGTTTGTTTGGAACATGAAGCGCGCACAATAACGCATCTCAAGCATGAAAAAGCTATTGGGTAGAATTTGGTTGGCATGGGCGGGCTTTTGGTTTATCGCCCTGTTTCTGCCGGTGTATCCGCTGCTTTATTTGTTTTTGTTATCGCCCAAAACATATCGATTGGCCCATAGCTTGCGTAAAATTTGGGGCTCAGTTACCGCCGTGGTAGCTTTCGTAATTCCTGTTGTCCGATATGAACAGCCGTTGCCAAAAAACCAACAATTGATTTTTTGTCCAAACCACATTTCCTACCTCGATATCCTCACTTGTGGGAGTTTTTTGCCGGGATTCAATTTTTTCATGGGAAAAATAGAACTGTCAAGAATTCCGCTCTTTGGGATTTGGTTTAGAACCTTGGATATTGCCGTCCACCGAGAGAGCTTGCGCGGTTCCTACAAGGCGTTTGAAGACGCTTCCAAACAAATGGATGCGCTTGGAGCCAATTTGGTCATTTATCCTGAAGGCAGAATTCCAGACAATGCACCCCAAATAAAATTTCCTTTCAAACCGGGGGCGTTTCGTTTGGCCATAGAAAAACAAATTCCCATTGTGCCCGTAACCCTGGCCGATAACCAAAAACGATTTAACAGCGACACTTTCGATGGATCTCCCGGAATGATGCGCATGTTTGTCCATGCACCGATTGAAACCAAGGGTTTGTCGATGGATGACATGCCGATGTTACAAGAAAAAGTATACAATGTCATATCTTCACAACTGAAATCATTAGGCATACTATGAAAATCACCGAAAAGAGAGTCCAAGAGCTAGCCCATTTATCTCGGTTGCAATTTGAAGGCGAAAGCTTGAAGAAAATGCAAAATGATTTGGAAGACATTTTGGCCATGTGTGAAAAGCTCAAAGAAGTGGATACCACTGGCGTGGAACCCTTGATTTATCTCACCGATGCGGAAACCGTACTGCGCGAAGATGTGGTTATTCAAACCATTACTCATGAAGAGGCCTTGCGGAATGCGCCTAAGGCTGACAGTGATTTTTTCCGTGTGCCCAAGGTGATCGACGGCAATGGCTAATGCCCTGATTTCACTTCAAGACATCAGAAAAACCTATGTGTTGGGAGATCAAACTGTGCATGCACTGAAAAAAATCGATCTCAACATTCATCAAGGGGAATATGTGGCCCTAATGGGACCATCAGGTTCAGGAAAAAGCACCTTGATGAACATCATTGGTTGCCTTGATACACCCTCTGCGGGTCAATATTGGCTCAACCAAAAAGAGGTAAGTAAAATGTCAGACATCGAACTGAGTAAGGTCCGAAATGATGAAATAGGCTTTGTATTTCAAACCTTCAATCTACTTAACCGTTTGAGTTCATTGGAAAATGTGGCCCTCCCTTTGGTTTATGCGGGTGTTTCCCAAAAAGAACGGTTGGAGCGGGCCAGAGAAACCCTGAATAAAGTAGGGCTTGGAAATCGCCTTGATCATAAGCCCAATGAGTTGTCGGGCGGACAAAGGCAGCGGGTGGCAGTGGCAAGAGCGTTAATTAACAATCCAAGTTTGTTGTTAGCAGATGAACCTACGGGCAACTTGGATACCCAAACTTCGCACGAAATTATGGGTCTGTTTGAAGAAATTCATGCCGCTGGAAATACCATCGTATTGGTTACCCACGAAGAAGATATTGCGAAACACGCGAAAAAAATCGTTAGGTTGCGTGACGGTTTAATTGCCTCATGATCAGTCCCATTATTGGTTGGTATTTCAAACAGCGTGTCAATGAATTGCGCGCCAACATTGAGCGGTCTATAGAAAATCAAAACAACTTGTTTGTTGAGTTGATGGAAAAGCTGTCACTCACCGAATATGGACGAAAATTTGGCATAGAAAAAACCACTACTTACGCAGAGTTTGCGGCCAAAGTGCCGGTTGTCACTTTTGAGGATTTTTTGCCTTACATCGAAAGAAACCAAAAAGGAGAGCAATCTCTGTTGTGGCCAGGAGATATTCGATGGTTTGCTAAAAGCAGCGGCACCACGAGTAACGTTTCCAAGTTTATTCCCATGAGTTATGAAATCATGGAACACAACCACTTCGAGGGTTCCAAAGAAGCCGTAACCCAGTTTTTTGGGTTTTATCCAGAAGGTAAAATTTTTGATGGAAAAGGACTTCTCATCGGTGGAACCACAAAGCAAAGTGGGGATGATCAATCTTATTACTTTGGAGATTTAAGTGGGATTCTGATGGTGCATCTTCCCGCCTGGGCCAATTGGAAGAGTACCCCCGATGTATCCGTTGCAATGTTGGAAAGTTGGGAAGATAAATTGGAAAAAATGGTCCAAATTATCAAGGATGAAGATGTAACCAGTGTGAGTGGTGTGCCCACATGGACCGCCGTAGTGATGCAGCGAGTGTTGGAGGTTACTGGCAAAAAGCACATTCTTGAAGTTTGGCCCAATTTTGAGTTGTTTATTCATGGCGGGGTAAATTTTGAACCGTATCGTGAACAGTTCAGAACATTGTTGCCCAGCGATAATGTGAAGTACCTTGAAACCTACAATGCCAGTGAAGGATTCTTTGGCATTCAATACCAAGCCGATAGAAATGAGCTGGTACTGCTGACACACCTGGGCATTTTCTTCGAATTTTATCCCGCAAATGAAACACCAAGTACAGAGAATTTAATTCCTCTTTTGGCTGTTAAAACAGGGGTGAATTACGCCGTAGTTATCTCATCGGTGGGCGGACTTTGGCGGTATGTCATTGGTGATACCATACAATTTCACAGTTTGAACCCGTTTACCTTCAAAATTACCGGTAGAACCAAATTGTTTATCAATGCTTTCGGGGAAGAACTGGTGATTGAAAATGCAGAAACAGCCATTGCGATTGCTTGCAAGGAAATGGATGCCATTGTCACAGATTACACAGCAGCGCCCATTTATTTGTATCAAAGCGATGAAGCAGGCCATGAATGGTTGATTGAATTTTCAAAACCTCCATCAGATTTAAATGCATTCATTCATTTGCTAGACAAGGAGTTACAGAATACAAACGACGATTATAAATCCAAACGCAAGGCCGATATTTTGATGAAATTACCGAAAGTGACGTCGGTACCCACCCACACCTTTCACGATTGGTTGAAGTCGAAAGGGAAATTGGGCGGACAAAACAAAGTGCCCCGTTTGTGCAACGACCGCAAGATCATTGAAGAAATCAGGTCGATGATGGGATTGTAATAGAAGGCAAAATTGTATTTTTGTTTTTTATACACCTATGTACGGAGCTATTAAAGAACATTTGGCAGCAGAGCTGAAAAGCATTGAAGAAGTCGGCCTTTTCAAAAAAGAACGCATCATCACCACGCCTCAAGACGCAGTCATTAAGCTGGCAGATGGTAGTGAAGTAGTAAACTTTTGCGCCAATAATTATTTGGGCTTGAGCAGTCATCCACGGGTGGTTGAAGCAGCAAAACGCGCCATCGACACCCATGGTTTTGGTATGAGTAGTGTCCGTTTTATTTGTGGAACACAAGACATTCACAAGGAATTGGAGGAGAAAATCGCTCAGTTTTATGGAACGGATGACACCATTCTTTACGCGGCGGCCTTCGATGCAAACGGTGGCGTTTTCGAACCCTTGTTGGGAGAGCAAGATGCCATTATATCGGACAGTTTGAACCATGCTTCGATCATCGATGGTGTTCGTTTGTGTAAAGCCATGAGATTCCGGTATGAAAACAACAACATGGCCGACCTAGAAGCCCAATTGATTGCTGCCCGTGAGAAAGGTGCCCGTTTTATTTTGGTGGTAACAGATGGGGTGTTTTCTATGGATGGATATTTAGCTCAGCTCGATAAAGTGTGTGATTTGGCTGAAAAATATGATGCCATGGTCATGACGGATGAATGTCACGCCGCCGGATTTATTGGTGCCACAGGACGTGGAACCCCAGAATATTGCGACGTGATGGGCAGGGTAGACATCATTACGGGTACCTTGGGCAAAGCGTTGGGTGGTGCGATGGGTGGTTATACTACAGGAAGAAAAGAAATCATTGAATTGTTGCGTCAGAGAAGCCGTCCATACTTGTTTAGTAACTCACTGGCTCCGAGCATCGTTGGTGCGAGTATCGAGGTGTTGAACATGTTGAACGAGACCACGGCCTTGCGCGATAAACTGGAAGCCAATGTAAAGCGTTTCAAAGCGGGAATTAAAGCCGCGGGGTTCGACATCAAAGATGGCGATAGTGCCATTGTTCCGGTGATGTTGTACGATGCGAAATTGAGTCAGGACATGGCCAATGCTTTATTGAATGAAGGTATTTATGTCATTGGTTTCTTCTTTCCAGTAGTACCCAAAGAGCAAGCGCGTATCCGTGTGCAATTGAGTGCTGCTCATGAATTTGAGCATATCGATAAAGCCGTTGCTGCATTTACCAAAGTGGGCAAAGCATTGGGCGTAATTGCCTAAACCCCTATATTTGTTTTTTAGCAAAATCTGTATGTCTATTTGGAGAAAGAAACCCATTGCTGCCTATCAGGCCGAGGCGAAGAAAAATGATTTAAATCGGGTACTTACTCGTTGGGGTTTGACTTCATTGGGAATTGGTGCCATCATTGGTGGTGGTATTTTTACCTTGACAGGTATCGCTGCGCATAATCACGCAGGTCCTGCCCTCGCTTTGGCGTTTGTTATCGCCGGTATCGGATGTCTGTTTGCGTCTTTGTGTTATGCGGAATTCGCCTCTGTTTTGCCTGTTGAAGGTTCGGCTTATGCCTATGCTTACGGTACAGTGGGGGAATTGTTTGCATGGTTTATTGGATGGAACTTGATCCTAGAATACATGATGGGAGCAACCACTGTTGCAGTGGCATGGAGCGGATATTTTACCAAATTACTGCACCTGTTTCATATTGATTTGCCTGAATATTTAATCAACGATCCGGTAACCTACGGCGGCAACGCCTTTAACTTACCCGCCTTTTTGATCACTTGGGTAATTACTGCCATTTTGGTTAAGGGCATCAAAGAGGCTGCGTCAACCAACAACATCATCGTTGTGTTGAAAGTTGCCGTTGTGTTGTTCGTGATTTTCGTAGGGGCTTTCTTCGTGGATACGAATAATTGGGATCCATTCATTCCGGCCGAAAAAATGGGCGAAGATGGACATTTGCACTTCGGTGTTGGAGGCGTTTTAACAGCGGCTACCATTGTGTTCTTTGCTTACATCGGATTTGATGCTGTTTCTACCCAAGCTGGAGAAGCCATTAACCCCAAGAAAGACGTACCATTTGCCATCATTGCTTCACTGGTTATCTGTACCTTGTTATACATCGCCGTGTCTTTGGTTTTGACCGGTATGGTTCCCTATAATCAATTGGATTTGAAAGCCCCTGTAGCTTCGGCGTTCTCAGGTGCCGGTATAGATTGGGCAGTGTATTTAATCACCATTGCCGCAACCGCGGGTTTGATGTCTGTTATGTTGGTGATGATGTTGGGACAAACCCGAATTTTCTTGGGCATGGCCAAAGATGGTTTGCTGCCAAAAAATCTGTTTGGTTCTTTGCACCCAAAATTTAAAACGCCTTGGAAAAGCACGATCTTGGTGGGATTCGTTGTTTCTGTTGTGGCAGCATTAACGCCCATTGATAAGGTTTCTGAGATGTGCTCGATGGGAACCCTGCTGGCCTTTGCGATGGTGTGTTTGGCCGTTTTAATTTTACGCATCAAACAACCTGATCTGGAGAGACCCTACAGAACACCGTGGATTTTTTTCGTAGCCCCTATGGGTGTTTTGTTCAACGTATTCCTGATGTCTCAGGTTCGTGAAAATACCTGGTATGCGTTTGTGATTTGGGGTTCTTTGGGTGTGTTGGTTTACTTTCTGTATAGCCGCAAGAATTCCAACTTAAATCAACCACAATAATCTTAGTTTCAATCAACGAAAAGGCTTGGTCATCCCAAGCCTTTTTTAATAATATACCGACATTAAGAGGATGACAACGACAAAAAAACTGGGCTTATTTGATTCTGTATTGCTGGTTTCGGGCAGTATGATTGGCAGTGGAATCTTCTTGGTTACCGGGGATATGACCCGGCAGTTGGGGAATGGACCTTTGGTCTTGTTGGCTTGGATATTGACCGGTGTTATCACCCTAATGGCCGCCTTGAGTTTTGGTGAGTTGGCCTCGATGATGCCCAATGCAGGCGGACAGTATAATTTCATCACCCGTATTTATGGAAAGCGGATGGGTTTTGTCTATGGTTGGGCGGTATTTTCAGTGATTCAAACGGGCGTAATTGCGGCAGTGGCCATGGCCTTCGCCAAACACTTGGGCATTTTTGTTTGGGGTCACGATAAGGTCGTTTTAACACTGCCTATCCTCGGCAAATCCTTTACTCTACTTTCAGGCCAATGCATGGCTATCGGAAGCATCTTGTTGCTGACCTGGATTAACTCAAGGGGAATACAAGAAGGCAAATGGGTTCAACGCATTTTTACTTTGGCCAAATTGGTTGCCCTAGGTGCCTTGATTGTTGGTGGTTTGTTCGTGCTTTTCGGTGGTTCCCTCAATGGAGCCCGCAATTACTTCTGGTCGAATATGTCGGACGGTCTTCACGCATCAAAATTTGTGATTGACACTACCATTACCTCATCCATTGAACCAGTAAAAGGTGCCTGGGAGGCGATTTCAGGCGTTGTGTTGCTTTTGGCCTTTGCCAGTGCGATGGTAGGCAGTTTGTTTTCTTCCGATGCTTGGCAAGGGATTACATTTATGTCGGCCGAGATCGATAAACCCAGTAAAACCATTCCTAAGGCTTTGTTGTACGGCACATTCATTGTTACCGTCGTTTATTGTCTGGCCAATGTTGCATACATGACTTTGTTGCCTTTGAAAGGATTGAATTGGTCCGATGCGATGGCTGCTATTGGGCCTGATGGCTTAGCAGAAAATTTTAATTTGGGTATCGCCCATGCTGATCAAGACAGGGTGGGTGTTGCGGCATCATCCGTATTGATGGGATCTACCCAAGACGCCTATGCTGGGCTTATGGGTCTGTTTTTTATGGCAGGCCTCATCGTTGTTAGTACTTTTGGTTGTAACAACGGATTGATTTTAGCGGGGAGTCGCCTCTACAAGGCCATGGCAGAGCAAGGATTGTTCTTCAAAAACGCCGCGAAAGTGAATGAAAAAAATGTGCCTGCCAACGCACTTTGGATGCAAGCGTTTTGGGCCAGTATATTGTGTTTGAGCGGCACTTATGGCGATTTATTGAGCTATTGCACCTTTGCTTCGCTGTTGTTCTACATCATCACTGTAGCTGGGGTAATTGTGCTGAGGAATCGGGAACCAAATGCCGAGCGACCTTATAAAGTGTGGGGATATCCCTATTTGCCTGTGATGTATTTAGTTTTGGCGGGATTTGTGGCTGTTGGAATTTTGATTAGCCAGTTTAATATTGCCATTACCGGCATAGGAATCGTGGCATTGGGATGGCCCATTTTTTACCTGTTCAGGACAAAAAATTAATTTTTAGGAGAACCTAGCCAACCTCAACTGAGGCTAGAAATTAATATTGCCGTTTCAAAATCAAAACGCTTGTTGCGCAGTTTGGCTTGTGCCGATAACTGGGGCAATAAATCACCCAATTGGTCCAAATACAAACTTTGGTCTCCATCGCTCAAGGCTTCATTGGGCTGGTTATGAACTTCAATGATTAATCCATCTGCCCCTGCCGCAATGGCTGCGTTGGAAACAGGTGATACAATGTCTCGAATACCTGTACCTTGACTTGGATCTGAAATGATTGGCAGGTGACTGAGGTGTTTAATCAGTGGGATCGCTGCAATATCAATGGTGTTTCGGGTGGCGGTTTCAAAAGTTCTAATTCCTCGCTCACAGAGTATAACACGCTCATTACCACCACTTACAATGTACTCGGCAGCCAACAACCATTCTTCAATTGTGCTACCCATGCCACGCTTCAATAAAACAGGTTTGCCACATTTACCCAAAGCCTTGAGCAAGGGATAATTTTGCATGTTTCGCGTTCCCACCTGTAGTATATCGGCGTAGGTTACCAATTCCTCAATTTTGTCTGTGCTCATAATCTCAGATACAACGGCCAAACCATATTTGTCTGCCGCCTCTCTGAGCAATTCAAGTCCTTCCGTTTTCAGTCCTTGAAATGAATACGGACTGGTTCTTGGTTTGTATGCGCCGCCGCGTAAGAATTTGATGTTCTTCTTGGCTAAAAATTCAGAAATGGTGAAAATTTGTTCGCGGTTTTCAACGGCGCAAGGACCTGCGATCATCATTAAATCCTTGCCAATGGTGACACCATTTACCACGAAGGTTGTGTCTTCTTGTTTCCATTCGCGACTAACGAGTTGATATGGTTTGCGGGTTCCCATGCTGATGAAACAACGAATTGTTAATTGGGTTTTGTGTAGGTGATGATTAATTTCGTTTTGGAATGGTCGATTCCTGTTCTTGCTCCGATCACTGGGTTGTCTGAAGGCACAGCCAAATACAGTCCCAAATTGGTATTCAATGATTTAAAATGTTGATCGTTCAGAATATTCTGAATATGACGGGTTACGGTAAATCGATAACATTTTCTTGATTCGTCATAAATCCCACCAAACGAGGCCGGTGCTTGCGTGGCATCATCAATCAAACGATTTCGATTGCTCTGGGCATTCAGCGGTTGATAAAGGTTTAACCGAGGTGGTGCAAATTGTCGTGTATTGGGTGAACCATCGGTATAAAAGACGATCTCCGCTTTGTTGATACCAACATTGCCCGTTTCAATCAAGTTTTGAAGATAAGGCAGTTGAATCTCTGTTTTCAAACCACCCAAAGCTTGGATGTAGGTTGTGGGAAAGGCATTGCTTGAATTGCCCAATTGCTCATTGACCATTGGAGGGTAAGGCCCTACTTTTCCGAGGTTCACGATGGCACTGCGTTTGTCATCGCATCCAAAAACGAAGGTGTTGGTGTCGTTGTAGTACAACAAAATCTTTGCTCTGTAAGCCAACGAGATGACATTGCTTAGATCGAGTACGGCATAGCCTCCGTCACCGGGCAACAACTCATCGTTTTCTGGAATTATGGCGATTCCCTTATAATGTTTGGCCAGGCCTTCATTGGACTGATAGGCTTCCAATGGCATCTGCATCAAACTCCGCGCAAATTCAGCACTCAACTTTATCTTCAAACCGGGCTTGAGACCCATTTTCTCCTTTTTGTACCCAATAGAATCTAATTTCTGTTGGAACATCGGACCAAAATAATTACTGCCAATCTGTTGATTGATGGCGATGCTTTCGTGTTGGTAGTATACCCTGGAAGGGTTTATGGTTTCGTTTAAGGGAAATATCTGTAAACGTTGCTTGGTCGAAGGATTGCCATAAAAATTCAAACCGTCTACCATCGGTATATACAAAATGGCCGAATCGGGCTCAATGGTATTTGGAAAGTTGTTTTCAGGCTCTAATATGACCATCTTGGCAAACAAACTCGCCTTGCTTTTGCCTAAAATAGGGTCGTGCATTTCTCCCAATAACGTGTAGCTAATCCCGTTGGCAGGCAAAGAGTCTTCCCGCGTGGTTTTGGCACGAACCGTAAATGTATCGGAACGGAAAATTTCTAACTGATTGTTGTTGCTTTGACCATCAATGATGATGTTGCCATCTTGTTTTTTACAAGCAGCCAATCCGGTAAGGATAGCAACAATAGCTAGGAGTACCCTGGATTTCAAAATGAGATTTTAGGACAACAAGCGTTCGTATAAAGAACCGTATTGAGAGGCAGCATCTTCATCGCTGTGTCTCATGACGATTTTATCACTCAAATGAGCCTCTACCACCCTGTGGGCTTCCTCACTGTTTGTAACAATGGCATCGGAATGTTTCACTGCACCAATATTCATCGCGTCAACACTGGCATCCCCAAAACACTTCATACAATCGTTGTCCAAATAATTCAGGCTCGCTTTGCGCGCAAAATCTCCCCCCAAATTGATTTTGTCTTCATCACAATAAACACTGAATACAATTTTGGTATTCTTGAAAACGGGCTCGTCTTTGTAAAGGGTTTTCAAATACATAGGAATCAAACTGGTCATCCATCCTTGGCAGTGAATGATGTCTGGAGCCCAACCCAATTTTTTCACGGTTTCCATCACCCCTTTGCAGAAAAAGATCGTGCGCTCGTCGTTGTCGTCGAACAACTTTCCGCTTTCATCATGAAACAATGCTTTGCGATGGAAGTAATCCTCGTTGTCCAAAAAGTATACCTGCATCTTCGTCTGGGGAATTGAAGCCACTTTGATGATCAAAGGATTGTCGTTGTCGTCGATACTGATGTTGATACCCGAAAGGCGTACCACTTCGTGCAAACGGTTGCGACGTTCATTGATGACACCAAATCGGGGAACCAAGATTCGGATTTCATTTTCTTGCTCTTGCAAAGCTTGAGGAAGCATGCGAGCTACTGTTGCTAGTGGAGAGGTCTCCAAAAATGGGGACATTTCAGAACTTACAAACAGAACACGTTTTTTGATTTGGGTCATACAGTGTGAAACTATGCTACGAAAAAGTTTACAAAAGTATAATAAAAAAATCGGAAATTGAAACAACAATCGTCGAGAAACCTAGGAAAAATCGTTATTTGCTCCCTATTTTCGGCCCAACATGAAGGTATTTACACTTGCATCGGAACTAAAAAGTATCCAACAAGAAAACCCAACACAAAAAATTGCCTTCATCCCAACCATGGGCGCTCTCCATCAAGGACATTTGTCGTTGGTTCGGGCTTCGCAGCAAGAGGATTGTCTTACGGTAGTCAGCATTTTCGTTAACCCGCTTCAATTCAAAAACCCCCTAGACCTTGATAAATACCCCCGCACCTTAGACGCAGATTTGCAAGAATTGGCGAATGTAGGAACCGACATAGTTTTTACCCCAACTGTTGAGGAAATGTATCCCCCCCAGGTGGAAAATGTTGTGGTGGATTTGGGTTCTCTGGACGAAAAATTTGAAGGGGCATTCAGACCCGGTCACTTTCATGGTGTAGTACAAGTGGTGTATCGGCTGTTCAAATATGTTCAACCCCAAGTGGTTTATTTTGGCGAAAAGGATCTTCAACAATGTTTGGTCATTGAACAACTTATTCAACAAGTATTTCCAACCATCCAAATGCGAAGAATTGCCACGATGAGGGAATCTTCCGGACTTGCCATGAGTTCACGCAATGTTCGATTGTCTGATGAAGGGAGAAAAACAGCCCCGGCTTTGTACCAATCGTTGCTACAAATTATCGAGAACCGTAAATCCCTGTGTAGTGCCGTTGCCACTGAAACGGAAAGACTGACGCAATTGGGTTTCGATGTAGAATATCTAAGTTGTGTTTCTTTGCCCTACCTCGATGACGTACCGTGTGATTTTTTTGCGTCGATAATCGACGATTCACCCAGACCCAAATGTGCCGTTTTGGTTGCGGCAAGTTTGGATGGGGTGAGGCTGATCGATAACCAAGTATTTTAATTACTCCCGATTTTTTGAATCTATCGTAATAGTCACGGGGCCGTGATTTACCAATTCCACATCCATGTTGGCACCAAATTCTCCCGTTTTAACGGGTATTTTCCAATCATCCCTCAAAGATTGAATGAATTTTTCATACAACGGAATGGCATTTTCTGGCCTTGCAGAACGGATGAACGATGGGCGGTTTCCTTTTGCCGATTGGGCGAAAAGTGTGAATTGACTAACGGTTAAAATTTCTCCTTTAATATCCAATACCGATAAGTTCATTTTACCGTCAGCATCTGAAAAAATGCGCATTTGCGCGGTTTTCTGTGCCAACCAAATAGCATCTTCTGGGGTATCTGTACCCTCAAAACCCACCAACACCATGAGACCTTTTTCAATCGAACGAGTTTCAGCAGCTTCGATGCAAACGGAAGCTTTTTTAACTCGCTGAATGACCAATCTCATGGTGTAAATGGTGTGTTACCGTGATTAGTTTTTGATAAATTTCTGTTGGAATACTTGTCCGTTATCGGTCAATCGAACCAAGTAAATACCATTGCTCCAATCCTTTACAGAGATTGTAGTCTTTGCGGGAATCGAAGTCGCGCTGTACACTACTTTGCCTTGCATATCCAAAATTTCCAAAGTAGAATTTTCGCTCATCGGACCAAATGTGGCAACGTCGAACTGGTTGTTGCTGGGATTGGGCTGCAAAGTCATGCGGGTATCTGGGCCGTTCAAAGATTGCGTTGCCAATACAGCGGTACCATTCTTGTACGCTTTTTTAATGGCTTCGGCATAAGCAATACTTCCACCGTTGTCTATCATGCCCTTGTTGTCAATGAACATCGAAACCACATGAATTTGGGTCAAATCCCAGGTAGGCTCAATGGCAAATGTGAAATTGTGAACGAATTTTTGTCCAACCGTTGCACTGGCGCCAAATGCATTTGGCAAACCTGAGAAGGTGGGTGCAATCAAACGACCCACATGGTCATACACCATTTGAGAGGCAGGAACAGGGTTAGGCAATTTTTCAAAACCGCCCATGATACCGCTACCGCCGCCGGCGTAGGCATTGGATTGGTTGTAACCAGAAGCCGTTCCCGTTACATCGTCTTCTACAATGGCACAAGCAATGCGGAAATCGCCGGAGATGTTGCTCTCAATGGTAGTTTCTACACTCACGTTCATAATCCCTGTGGCGGCGTCATATTTGGCAGCGATGTCCATCACACCTTTGGGTGCCAATTGGATTCTTTTGATAAAATCACCACCCATGGCAGAAGGATCCATTTTGGTTCCACGATCTACCAACGCGCTAGGATACCCACTGATTTTTGGGGCGATTGAAGCGTTGTAATAAGGGTTCATCATCGGGTCGTTATTGTGAACGGCAATTCCTTGGAAAAACCCACTGTATTTGTCGTGCATGTTTTTCAATGCAACTGCACCTCTAGGACACCATTGGCACCAAGTACCTGTGGCTTCTTCCCCGATGACCAATTTGCCTTTGGCAGGTACGATGGGGTTGATGGTGATGGTTTTACTGTTGTCATTGGCATTGTCATCCGCGCCGCCGTTGACCGTAACGATGGAAGCCACAACATCGCTCTTACCGCCCACAATGTTAAGGGTATTGTCGAAATTGGTGCTGTACAATCCGTTAGCTGCCAGTGATAGTCCGGTTAACTTTTTGCTCAAAGTGGCGCCATTGTATTTGATCGATACTTCAGCTTCAGTGATGCTTGTTGTACCCAAATTTCTGATCTCCACAGAAGGGATTACGTTGGCACCCGCCAAGTAGCCCATTACATTGCCGATATAGGTTACGGAAGCATTTTTGGTGGTGGAAGTGTACGCAGTGTATGTGTAACTTACGTCATCAACGTAGAATGAACTTCCGTTAATGGGAAATAAATCCATGGATGAAAGTGCTCTAGTGGCATTTTGAAATGCACCCACTTTTGTACCGTCGATGTACAAATCCCAAGTGTTGGTGTTTAAGTCAATCTTTAACTCGAAATCGAACCATTGTCCTTGAGGATAACTAACGCTCAACAAATTACCGGCTGAGGCATTGTCAATGTTCAACGTTTTGTCTTCCATGAAATACACGTCAATGGTGTATCCCTTACCAACGGTGGTTTGCTCTTGAAAATTGAAATAGGCATTTTTTCCGGCGTCGACATTCATCGCCATTTTCAACGAGAATTGACCTTTGGTAAGCATCCCACCGAAGGGAAGTACTATATCCGCCGGTCCGCCGTTGGCTGCGGTAGATTGAAAATAGATAGAATTGCTACCGCTTTTGGCTTTGGCGTTGGTGACTTTAACATCGTCTGCGCCGCCATTCGGACTGCTCCATGTTTCCCAAACCGCACTTTTGGCGGCGAGATTGTCACCTGCAGTGTAAGAATCAAAATTGTCGCTAAAGGTTTGTCCAAAAGAACTGCCAATCAACGCGCTACAGAAAAATAATAAGTATTGTTTTTTCATAATATCACAGTTTTTTCAAATATAGTTGAAACCTCATGCAATCGAACATTGTGCTATTTTTGCCGACCCAGTAGAGACTTTACCCAATGAAATCAATCCATAACTTCAACCATCCATTATCCGGTTTGAGGAAGCTGAAGCAGCAGCCAGCGTGGGTAATTTTGTTGGTTTTTGGGTTGATTCAACTCATTGGAATCACCGATCCTCCGCTGGAAATGGCCCACAGTTGGCGACAATCATTCACCGCGATGATCACCCGAAATTATGCAGAAATGGGTATGGATTGGCTTCATCCTCGCATCGACATGGCCGGTGAAAAACCAGGCATTGTAGGCTCTGAATTTCCACTATTTAATTTTCTCTCACTTATTTTTTGTAAACTCTTCGGCTACCAACATTGGTACGGTAGGGCAGTTAATGTCGCATTTGTGATTTGGGGCGCTCAAAGTTATTATTTAATCGTAAAAACTAGGTTTTCAGAGCAAACGGCATTGTACGCAATGGTTGTGCTATTGTGTTCTTCATGGTTCACATTTTCCCGAAAAATCATGCCCGACACTTTCTCTGTTTCTTTGGTTTTGGTGGGGATTCGATATGCCTTCGATTACTATCAAACAGGAAGTTTACGGTATTATTTCTTGTCGATAATGCTTGCGGCATTCGGTGTGTTAAGCAAAATACCTGCAATGAGTTTGTTGGCGATGGTGGGTGTTTTGCCGTTTATGACTTCGGTTGACGCGCGAAAGACGAGTTTCGTATTCTTGGGGGTTGTGTTGGGAGTTACACCCGGACTTTGGTGGTATTTTTATTGGGTTCCTCACTTGAACACGACTTTCGGATATCACTTGTATTTCCCCAAGGGATTGCTTGAAGGATTAAAGGAAATTCTTCCGCTTTGGCGGTTGTTATTGGAAAAGTTCTATTTCACCAGTTATTATTCATTCTTGGCGTTGCTATTGGCTTTCATTGGATTGATTTCTTTGAAAAGTAAATCGCTACGGACAGAGTCGTGGGCGCTGACGCTGATTACTTTGGTTTTTGGCTTATTCATTCTCAAAACGGGCGCCGTATTTCCCCAACACACCTATTATTCGATTCCGTTTATACCCGTAATGGCCCTGTTGTCGGGCCTAGGATTGGATTTTTTATCGGAGCGATTCAAGACCGTGAATCCATCCAAGGGAAAGAAAAGTTTTGTGGGTTCTGGATTGTTATTTTTATTGGTTTTTGAGGCATTGTCAAACCAAATTCACGATCATTTCATTAAACCTTCCGAAAAATATAAACTGTCGTTGGAAACAGAAATCGCGGCGGTCATTCCCATGGAGGCTAAGGTTGTGATGGTATCGAGCGCCAGTCCGCAAGAATTGTATTTATTGCATCGAAAAGGGTGGACGATTTTTCCCGAGCAATTGTTATCGGCAAATTCGATTGAGAAATATGGGAAATTGGGTGCTGATTATTTGGTAATTAACAAGCCAATTTTCAACGCATTTCCTGACAAAAATATCCTTTTACAAGCGTTGGATGAAACAAAGCTGTTTTATGTATCCAACCACTATGCGGTGTATCGAATAACGCGCTAATTGGCAAGCAATTACTGCGATAAAATTATAGTTTGTATCCCCAAAAAAGGATCTCCCCAAACAAGTTTGTAGTATCCGCCTGGTAATGAGCTTAGGTCTAGGGTAGCACGTTTATCACCAATAAAGCCTGACATAACGCTCTGACCTAATCCATTGATAATACGATAGTTTCCTAAATCCGACGATCCAAATTGATAAATTTCAATTAAACCCTTGGTGGGATTGGGATATACGGAAATGGCTTGGTATGTTTCTACTTTGTTGATGGATTGAACATTTTGAGGAATCATGGGGTAGAAGAATTCAGCAATCTCGATAACGGCTTTTTCGAAATCTTTGCCTTTGTTGCCAAGCCCTGGCCATGAATGACCACCAGTTTCTAAGATCATAGAGTCATATTTCACACCCATGGAATCTAATTTTGGCATCATCTTTCCTGTTCCACAGAGGGTAACTACCAGAGGATTATTTAGGCCTGGGGCACAGTTATAGCTCACCGTAGCATCATCTTTTGCATGACCCATCCAAACAGGAAGGTCGTTTGGTGATATGTAACTCGTTTGATAAACCGCACCTGCCATGCTGTAAAGCGCTTTTATGGGATTGCTGTAACCATTGTTCCCCGCATCCCCGTTCAAGGTTTTGATGCCATTTTTTAGGATATCTTGGAGATTTGCATCGAGTTCAGTTTCGTTGGTAACCCAACCCGTGTGAAGGGATGCTACTGCACCGGCTGAGTATCCTCCTAAAAAGAAAGCAGTAGTATCAATTTTATACTGGTTATTGTTGGATGCGTCTTTCACAAAATAACGCAATGATGATTTCACGTCGGCGATGGACTGTAATACAGCATTGAGTTGGATTTTTTTATCGGTGAGAAATAAAAACGCATTGGCCAAGCGATAGTTAACAGAGACAGCAACGTAACCTTTCTTGGCAAATTCAGTACAAAAATCGATACAATCTTGGCTTGCTTTGTCACCAGCGAAAAATGCACCTCCATGGACATACATAATCAATGGACGTTTATTGTGATTATCTCCGTTGGGCGTATAAATATCCATTTTGTGATAATCGTCATTGAATACATCCGAGTATGTTACTGTAGTTTTTGTTACTGCCGTGAACACGGGGTCTAAATAGCGGGTATTCTGACCTTGAATTGCATTGATACTCAATGCGGTAATAAACAGGAAGTTGAAAACGTGATTCATGTGAGCAATATATAAAAAAATTAATTTTGTTTGGGGGAAAATGTAGAGAATGGTGTTTGAAAAAAAAGAAGGCTTAATTTGTTCAGTATATTTGAAAATAATACGCTACTGAGTAGCGCCAATACACTCAAAAAGGTGTTATTGGCGATATAAAGTAGCGGGTATAGGCAAGTTAGTACTAAGCCGCCAGGACATAAAACATGACAACAGTAACCTCCGACAATAACAATAGACATCTTTATAAAATTGCATTCGGACTTTCCGTTTTCACAATTATCTACAACATCGTCGAGGGACTTATTTCGACCTACTTTGGCTTCACAGACGAAAGTTTAACGCTATTTGGTTTTGGTGCAGATAGTTTTATCGAGACAATTTCCGGCTTCGGTATTCTTCATATGGTGACAAGAATACAAACAAACCCAAACAGTAATCGCGACAGCTATGAGCGGTCAGCGCTGAGAATAACTGGCTTTTCATTTTATGCTCTTGTTCTAACACTCGTTACGACAAGTACCTATAACATAGTAACTGGACAACAGCCGACAACAACATTTTTGGGCGTAGTAATTTCAATTGTTTCAATTGCAATTATGTGGGGACTTGTAATATGGAAAACAAAAGTTGGTAAAGCACTAAACTCAGACGCAATAATCGCAGACGCCGAATGCACAAAGGTTTGCATTTATATGTCAGTTGTTCTACTTATTTCAAGTGCTCTTTACCAATTTGCTAAACTTCCTTACACAGACAGTATTGGAGCTTTGGTTCTGGCTTATTTATCTTTCCGAGAGGGACAAGAATGTTTTGAAAAAGCAAAGTCAAACAAACATTGCTCATGCGGACACGATTAAAAAAACTGGGTGTGGCGGCCTAAGTACTAACAGCGCCTACCACTTATGCGTGCCGACAACAAAGCATTTGCAAAAGTTTCGGCAGACAATT